>Ga0256404_1006290_pt1 | contig 19848 bp, 12 predicted proteins | sample RumenRJG_01DNA_FD_185990 | JGI IMG/M metagenome (GOLD analysis project Ga0256404, IMG submission 185990) | Bovine rumen microbial communities from Lethbridge, Alberta, Canada - RJG_01 | ecosystem: Host-associated > Mammals > Digestive system > Stomach > Rumen | place: Canada: Alberta | collected...
AAATTGACGAGCGTTTCCATCCCGATGGATATAATGTTGGTATTAACATTGGCGAAGCCGCTGGCCAGTCTGTTTTTCACTGCCACATGCACGTTATCCCCCGATACAAGGGCGACGTGCCCAATCCCAAAGGCGGGGTGCGCGGGGTGATACCAAGTAAACAGAAATATTAGAGTTATAAGTGTTTATGGAGATCCTTTCACATTTTAGAACCATTGAAGAACTGACGAAGACACTCTCGCGTGAACAAGGATTGCTGAGCGAGATGTTTGAGAAGCGGAAATTAATGAAGTTTCCGCAAGGGTTGGCTTTGGAACTGGTGGGAGGAAATGAAGCACGACTGAGGAAACTGCTGGACTATGGGGTACTGGTGGAGACTGGCAATACGGTAGAGATAGAAAGTGACTACCTCAATTTCTTTGAGGAAGTACTGAATGTGAACGAGGAAATCAGTGTGCTAAGTGTTCAGGAGTGCATCAACACGTTGAAAGAACACATCGGCTATTTTCTGCAAGAGACTAATATCAACCGTAAGGCTGGCTATCAGGATAGCGTGCGGCAACTGCTAAAAAAGACGGGGTTCAGAACGCTGAAGAATGTGGTTGACTTGAAGCGCAATATGGATAATGCGTATAAGCAAGAGCCCAACTATATCATCAAGAAAAAGAAACTGCAAAACCTGGACGAGAAGAGCCATAGTATCCGCTCGATGATACGCGAATGCGAGAAACTAATGGATACGGAACACGCCTTCTTCCTGATGGCCAACGACCCGCACATGGCTAAGACATGCAGCGATGTGAAGCATGACTTTGTTGAGGCATACCATGCGCTGATGGAAATAGACAGACAGATAATTGTCTATATCAACCAGATTGAACAGCAGAACCTGCTTTATAAGAAGATACGCAAACTGAAATATCTGCAAGACCAGTTACTCATTAAGACTGATACCAATCTGGTTCAGGTGATGGAAGATAGCAATCCACTATGGATGGAATCCAGACAATACAGCAAAATAAGACTCTCTTTGGAAATGCTGAGGGAGAACGACCAGATAGTGAGCATCCTGAGACGGATAGCTGAGCGCAATGGCTTGAAAAAATCCGCAAGGACTGAGGCCGAACCACTAACAGACGAAGACTTGCAGGAACACGTTCAGCGGTTGAAGAATGTCGATCCTAATGAAGTATGGAATGCTTTTTCTGCATCAAGCTACAACCTGTTTGACTTTATTCTGAGATACGATTATAAGGCTAAACGTGATATAGAAGACCATGCAGCCCTCTTTTGCCAGCTGGTCATCCTACATCCTGACGAATGTAAGATGACAGGGAAATATGCCACTTATCAAGACATTGAATATCCTATTATCTATGCGAAATAATACTCAACGAATATACGAGCGGCTGAGCCGTGGAGAATTCCTTTCGGTGGACAGTTCTGATACCTCAATCCGTCATCTGTATGAGGATATTGAGGAGAACTTCGACGATTATGCTGATTTCTTTAAGGAGATAGGTCTGCAATTGGAGGCAGGCAATGGTTACTTCTTTTTCTCACGTATTGGTGAGGGAAAGCAATCCATAGAACAGAAGTTGGAGAGTTTTTCCAAATGGCTTGACTATCTGGACTTTCTGAAGACCTACAACCAATCGTTTACGGCTGGCTATCAGTTTCGTAAGAGCCATCTGATAGAGCAGATCAGCCTGGATATTGAACTGAAGGAAAAAGCCGGACACCTCTATAAAAAATATGGTGCAGGTTCCTATTTGGAAATAGTGAACAAACTGCTTCAGGAAATGCAAGGCATGGGATTTGCCGAATGTATCAGCGAACAAGACGAGAGTTTCAAGATTACCTCAGCTTTCCATTATGCCGAGGAATTGGTGAACATGATTCAAATTGCCAACGAAGATGAAATACCTGAATAAGATCATATTTGTCAATAGCGCCAACATACCCTATGCAGAGATTTCCGTGGATGGCAATGTACATTTCACGGGTACTCAGGGGGTTGGTAAAAGTACGGTTTTGAGAGCGCTGCTATTCTTCTACAACGCAGACAAGCATCGTCTGGGAATACAGCAGGCTCAGAAGTCGTTTGACGAGTTCTATTTCCGTCAGTCAAACTCGTATATTCTTTATGAGGTAATGCGCGATAATGAGGCCTATACCATACTGGTGAGCCGGTATCAGGGACGAGCATCTTGGCGGTTTATCGATGCTCCTTATCAGCGCGAGTGGATTATTGGCGAAGAAAAGCAGGTACTGAGTGACTGGGTGAAAATACGTGAACGTATCGATAAAAACGTGTCAGTATCTGCAAGGATAGACTCCGGCGTGATGTTTAAGGACATTATCTTTGGCAACACCCATGATCACAAATACTCTCGCTATGCCCTTGTGCAGAGTGCCCACTATCAGAACATTCCACGAAGCATTCAGAACGTCTTCCTGAATACCAAACTGGATGCTGACTTCGTGAAGAACACCATCATACAATCAATGGCAGACGAGGACTTACCCATCGACCTACAAACCTACAGACGACTGGTGACCAACTTTGAACGAGAATATGACGAAATAGACTGCTGGTTCAGGCAGACTCGTGATGGTAACTACCCTGTACGTCAGCAAGCATTGAAGATTGCTGAACAAGGCAGACGCATTGTGGCACTCGACCAGCAATTATTAGACGTGTGGCGCATGCTGAACTATGCTGTGGCAGAAAGCGAGCAGAAAATTCCGCTTTTGGAGGCTGAGGCTACAGAATTGAAAATGAATATCGAAAAGGAGCGCAGTCGTGAGAGAGAACTGACGGCAGACTATGACGGAGAAAAAGACAAACTCAATCAAATGTTGGGCGGCAAGAAAGAAAAACTGAAGGAGATAGCGCAGGCACGGAAAGATTTTGAGGCCTTGCATATCGAGGAAAAACTGGCTTTGGCCGCCCGTGAGGATGCCATTAAGAGCGAAGCTACTGACAAGCAGATGTTGCTGGATGACCTGTTGAAAACACATGCATCGATAGAAGAAAAGTACAATATTGCCAGGGGCAAACTTGAGAATGCCCGTATGGCATTTGAAAATGCTCAAAAAGAGGCATACTATCAAAAGCAGGATGCCCTGCAGAAAGAGCGGAATCGTTTGGAGGATGAGCGCACAAAGAGCAGAAATGCCGTGATGAATGCGTTCGACAATTGGCGTCATGAGTCGGATGATCGCTTGCAGATGCTGCTAGCAGAGCAAAATAGGACAGACAATGCCGTGAAAGAACTGCGACAGTGGCATCCTAAGGCTGAAAAAACGAAGCAGGTACTGGAGCAGCTACGGCAGTTGGAGGTGGCAGAAAAAGAGAACACCGCTCAACAGACCGCTATCAAGAGCCAGATTTCCCAACTGACTGCTGAGTATGAGATGAAAGAGGCTGAGCTGAAACAAGCTACTCAACGTGAGCAGGAACGGCTCGAAGCCAGCCGCGTTCAACACAAAGAACAGATAGCCAAGATTGATGAACTGCTGTCCCATCTGGAAGGCTCGTTGTATCAGTGGCTTACCGAGAATGCCAATGGATGGGAAGAGACAATCGGCAAGGTGGTGGACGAAGAACGGATTCTGTATGCAGGGGGACTGGAGCCTCAACTCGGAGTAGCATCCGACAGTCTGTTTGGCATCAAGCTCAACTTGGATAGTGTTGACCCCGTACATCGTACGCCAGATGATTATCGTGCCGAGAAAGAAACACTGAAAGAGAAGGTGCAGCAGTTGAACAGACGACTCACTCAATTGCCCATCACCTTGCAGGAAGATATTTCAAAACTGGGTAAGAAATATGGTGATCTGCTTAAACCACTTCGTCTTGAATACTCTCGTCTAAAAGTGGAGGAAGAGCAGATTCCCACAAAACGACAGAACCTACAGAACCAACTGCATCAGCTGGAGATGGAAGAGCAGGAAATGGTTGCAAAGGAAAAAGAGGTTCGCGAACATGCCTTTAACGATGCTTTGTTGAAAGTACAGGCAGAGAAGGAAGTCCGTGAAAAGAAAGAGACCCAGAATAAAAAGGAACTCAACAGTTTGGATAATGTCTTTAATAAATCTTCAAAAATGCTCGACGAGGAATTGCGGGTGTTCAAGGAGTCTCAGAAGGCAGAGGCCTCTCTTCGCAATCAGGAGTTTGCCAGTCAGAAAGACCAGCTTGACGAACAACAAAAAGCAGAACTGTCCGGAAAAGGTGTTGACGTAAACCTGTTGGAGCAATACCGCAAAGCATTGGAGGTGCTTAGGAAATTACTGGCGCAGATAGACGAAGAGCGCCCCACCGTCATCAGATACCACGATGCAGAGCTGAACCTGTTTGCAAAGGAACCTGAGATAAAAAAGAGCATCAACACCATTAATCAGCAACTCGCCATGATGCGCCAGCGATATGAGGACAAACGCACACGCATCGAAAAGAAACGGCAAGAACTGGAGGAGAGTCATAAACAAATCATCAAAGATTTGAATCATCGCTGCGAAGGATTGAATCTGTATCATCAGGTAGTAGAGAACGAGCACTTGGTGTCCGATGCTTTCCTCTATGATGACAAGCCGATGGAATCCCAACAGGATTGTCAGCAACTGATCAGTCAGCTTCGTGGAACGGTGAACCTAAAGCGGGAAACATTGGACCGATTAAAAGACATCGTCATCAACTTCAATCGCAACTTCAAACCTCAGAATGCCTTCCACTTCAATACCATGCCTGTGACGGACAAAGACTATCTCGAGATAGCCGCCAACCTACAAGACTTCATGGATAATAATAAGATCGAAGAGTTCCGTCGTCGTACCAGCGAGCATTACAAGGATATCCTGGGGCGCATCTCTACGGAGATTGGCACACTGATGAAACGCAGGTCGGATGTGGACAGCGTGATACTGGATATCAACAGGGATTTTGTGGAAAAGAACTTCGCAGGAGTTATCAAGAGCATTGAACTTCGGGCGAATGAGTCGTCAGACCGGCTCATGCAGTTGCTCATGTCCATTCATAACTATACCGTGGAAAATGCCCTGTCGATAGGCGAACTTAACCTTTTCTCCAGCGACAATCGCGACGAGGTGAATCGCAAGGTCGTAGATTATCTGAAGAGCCTCTCTCATCAATTGCAAGATGAGCAAAGCCGACCAACGGTATCACTTGGCGATGCCTTCCGATTGCAGTTCCGCGTCAAGGAAAACGACAATGACACCAACTGGGTGGAGCGTATCAACAACGTAGGCTCCGACGGTACGGACATCTTGGTAAAGGCGATGGTAAACATTATGCTCATCAATGTGTTCAAGAAGAAAGCTGCCCGCAAGAGTGGCGACTTCATCATCCATTGTATGATGGATGAAATTGGACGATTGCATCCCAACAACATCAAGGGAATTCTGCAGTTTGCAAACTCGCGTAACATATATCTTATAAATAGTTCACCCACATCTTATAATCCATACGATTACAAATACACCTATCTGCTAAATAAACATGGTGTAAAGACCAGAGTGGACAAACTTTTGAAACGGACAAAATAATTATGGTAATAAGTGCATCCATTCAGGCATTGATTTCTGGCGAGCAGGTTGCTAGTTCAAAGTTAAGCAGCAAGTTGCTTGATGAACTGATGGCAGAAGGGTTGCTGTTGGTGACGACTCGTGGCTCTCGGAAGTCATATCGTGCCCGTGATATTGAGGCACTGAAAAGATATCTCATTGACAAAGACGAGAATTATCGAATGCTTGATGTTACCGCTGCGGATTCTCGCGCTTCAATGGCTGCTGAAACTGGGAATTCTAAGCTTTTGACGATTCGCTCATGTCCAGGATTCCCTATCAATAGTTATCAGTCTATTGAGTGTTCGCTAAATGGCGAACCATTTGTGATTGCCCCTCCTGAAGGAAGTTTTGTGTTTATCGACAATTGGAAACATTTTGTCATTCCAGAGGATATTGTTGTGGTGGGAATAGAGAATATGGAAAACTTCCGTATGATTCGTCAGCAAAGGAAGTTGTTTGAGTCTTTACTAGGTGATAAACGATTACTTTTTGCATCCCGCTATCCCCAATCAACTGATTTGCGTAATTGGCTTCTAACTATTCCAAACAAATACGTTCACTTTGGTGATTTTGATTTGGCAGGAATCCACATCTTCTTAACGGAATTCCATAAACATCTTGATGACCGCTCCATATATCTTATCCCATCAGATATTGAACAACGGTTATCCAAAGGATCATTAACTCGGTACAACGAACAATATGACAAGTATCATACACTTCAGTGTGATATTCCCTATTTGCAGTCTCTCATAGATATGATCAACAAGCACCACCGTGGATATGACCAAGAGGGATATATTAATATTGAAAAATAAAGAACGATTGGTAGCGGTTGGTAATATCACCCAAAAGGCTTGGCATGAAGAAATGATGATAATGTAAAGAATAATAAAGTTTAAGAATATGAGTAACAAAGAGATACAATTATCATTGGGATTTAGGACTGCTGTTCAGACCATCAAGACGGCTATTTTGCAGAGTTAGGCACGGGCCGTCTAAAGGGTCAATCAAGAATAGTTAGCCTTGTATTATGGTGTGGGAAGGTATATATCCGAGAACACCCGTAACCAAAAATGGGGAATCTGGAGCTTTGAAGAGTATTAGTGAACGGTTAAGGCAGGAGTTCTCTGGGTAAGGGGCTTCGGCGAGTCTAGCCTCAAAAATATGCGCTTGTTCTATGGGGCATGGAATGTCATAGAACCTAAATCGCCAATTGCGATTGGCGATTTGGCAAAGGTGCTGACTCCGAAGGAAGAACTACAACGTATATTTGAAGAAAGCAGCAATACAGGTGACTATAGAGCGGACGAAGTTTGAGCAGATGGCAAATGTCGGAGGTGATGTCGGAGGTTGAAATGCAGCCCAACTCAATGAAAGGCAGAAGATTATTTTAATCGGCTGATAGAGACAGAACAAATGAATGTCCTAGATAGTGTCCTAGAAAATGTCCTAGAAACATCAGTATCACTTGCATGGCATTTCAAAGTTGATGCAAGGACTATCTGCCGCGGCTAAGCGTTTTGTATACCAAAGGCTTTATCCGTCACGATGGGTCTGACAAGGGTAGACGCTGGGTTGTTGTAAAAGGATAATTGAGCGTTTCATCAGAAAGCTTACTCGTATTACTGATATTACTGAATAATATGCCGAAAATGGTTTGCGAACAAAAATAATGAGATTTGCGAACAAAATGAGAGAATCAATTATTGTAGAAAGATTATATTGGTGTTCGCTAAATGCAATTTTGTTCGCAAATTGTTCGCAAAACAAAGAAAAAGGAGCTACATTTTTGATGTAACTCCTTGATTTTCAGTGTGGACCAGCCAGGGCTTGAACCTGGGACCTCTAGATTAAGAGTCTCTTAAAGTGATATTCTGTGATATTTCGTTGTTGTAAAAGCATACCGCTCGGGCTCAGCTGTTCTTCATCCACCAAAGGCTGAAACACATCGAGTTTCCCTAATGTCCGCAATACCCTCAGCAACGAATCAAACGAGCCAATCTCTCCCTTTTCAATTTTTTGACTGGCTCCGATCAGGCCATTGAGAACCTCTTTCTTTTTAAGTAGAATAAATGCGGGAGGAAAGCCATTGCTGGTTTGTCCTCCCGCTTCCAATTGGAGTTTTGTTTTTTTCTTATCCTTACTTTACCACAACCTTTTTACCGTTGATGATGTTGATGCCCTTCATTGGCTGACTCAGACGCTGGCCACTCAGGGTGTAGATGCCCTTACGTACAGGAGTTGTCACCGTATTGGCGGTCTTAATTCCTGTCTCTTCGGCTTTGGTCTTATAAGTCACAGTGAACCACGGACGCACGTCCTCCTCGCTGACAGCAGCACCATCGTTAATGGATGCATCCCAGTTCATGGCAGGAGCCTCTTTGGTGAAGAACTGCGAGTTCTTGTTCTCGTCGGTCACCTTTGCAATGGGACCTGCGAAACAGGTACCTGCACATACAGGCTACAGAAGAGTGGAAGGAACAGCCTAGATTGGATGAGCCAGGAAGTTCGGAACAAGTACAGGATAAGTACCGAACAAGTACCGAACAAGTACCGAACAAGCATTATGGTGCCTTGCAAACTGACAACCCTAATATTGAAAGATTGATAATAGCGGTAGCAGATCAACAAATTTCGGTAACTCAGATGATGGAACGTCTATCATTGAAACACAGACCCACATTCTTAGAAAACTATTTGAATCCGACGATGAATGATGGTTTCATTCGTCAGCTTTACCCACAATCGCCTAGGCATCCACGTCAGAAATATCTTTTGACGGTTAAGGGTATGGCACTTTACAATAAAATTTCACGGAACGAATAAGATAATAGAAATGAAGGATAAAAGAATTTATGGCATGTTTGGACCAAAGATAAAGGCCATGAGGCTGGAGCAAGGTTTGAAGCAACGATAGTTGGCTGAATTGTTGGAGACGGACATGCCTATGTACAGCAAGATGGAGCTGGGAGCACGACGGGTAAGACGTGAGCAGGTTCCCAAGTTGGCAGAGTTGTATAAAGTTGACGAGAAGGAAATGATGACACTCTGGTTGGCTGATGTTTTCGCAAAACAAAAAATCAGCAACTTAGAAGATATTCAAGTTACTGAGATGAGTCTGAGCGAGTGAAAGGAAATCTCTTCGATATTGCTCTGGACGTGAAAGAAGAGCGTCAGCAAGGCCATAGCTACGGACATGGACGGTGCATGTAATAATGAGAAGGCACGATATTACGTGAAAATCGTGCCTTCCTCCTAAACAATTATTAACTAACTAATGTATGAATCTAAAAACAATCTTTTTACTGGCATGTCTGTGGCATTTTTTTCACTCCTTTTAGGTCATCCTTTGTGGCTTCTACAATGCTGATGGCATAGCCACCGCCTGCTGCCGCCGTCAGTTTCAAGACAGATTTTGCAGTGACAACACCTCGCTTAATCACGTAGGCCTGCGGATTTGTCTTGTAGTGGGCATCCTTTGCATCGGCATAGACCGTGGCAACGTACTTCTTGCCAGGGTCCAGGAAATTGAGCTTCAGAGCAGATGTATGGCCGTGCTCACTGGCGGTGCAGCCCACGAACCAGTTGTTCGTTCCCTTGGCCTTGCGGGCTGCCACGATATAGCGGCCCGGCTCTGCCTCGAGGTAGCGCGAGTCGTCCCAATCGACGGCCACGTCCTTGATGAACTGGAAGGCATCCATGTGCTGCTCGTAGTTGTCAATCATGTCGGCAGCCATCTGCAGCGGACTGTACATCGTGACATAGAGCGCTAACTGGCGGGCCAGCGTGGAGTTGACATGGTTCGGATTGTTGGGGTTGTTCTTGCTCATGTCCATCTCGAAGATACCAGGGGTATAGTCCATCGGCCCTCCCTGCAGACGGGTGAAGGGCAGGATGGTGGTGTGGAAGGGCTTGCTGCCGTTGGTGGCCTCGTATTCTGTGCCGCGGGCTGCCTCGTTGCCAATCAGATTCGGCCAGGTGCGACAGAGGCCTGTGGGGCGCACAGCCTCATGGGCATTTACCATGATGTGGTGCTTAGCGGCCTCCTTGATGCAATAGAGGTAGTGATTGTTCATCCACTGGCCGTAATGGTACTCGCCACGGGGAATGATGTCACCCACGTAGCCACTCTTCACAGCATTGTAGCCATACTTGTTCATCAGATTGTAAGCTGCCTCAAGATGACGCTCATAGTTGCGGGTAGAGGCTGAGGTCTCATGGTGCATCTGCAGGCGCACACCCTTGGAGTGGGCATAGTCGTTCAGCCCCTTCAGGTCGAAATCGGGATAGGGTGTCTGGAAGTCGAACACATAGTCCTTTGACTTACCGAACCAGTCTTCCCAACCAATGTTCCAACCCTCCACCAGCACCTGGTCGAAGCCATGCTTGGCAGCGAAGTCGATGTAGCGACGCACATTGTCGTTGTTGGCACCATGAAGGCCGTGGGGCTTGGTCTTCGAGTAGTCCAGGTGGTCGAGTTGCACGGAGGGCAGGTCGAAGGTGTATGACCACTGGCTCTTGCCGTTGATCATCTCCCACCACACACCTACATATTTCACAGGCTTAATCCAGCTCGTGTCCTCCAGCTTGCAAGGCTCGTTCAGGTTCAGAATGAGGTTCGAGGCAAGGATGTCGCGGGCATCGTCGCTCACCATGACCGTGCGCCAAGGCGAAGTGCAGGGAGCCTGCAGATAGCCTTTGTCGCCCTTGGCATCGGGAGTGAGCCAAGACTCGAACACCATTGTCTTGTCATTGAGGTTCAGGTGCATGCAACTGTAGTCAATCAGTGCAGCCTCGTGCAGGTTGATATACAGACCGTCGTCGGTCTTCATCTGGAGCGAGGTCTGTACGCCAGTCTCTGAGAACGGATGCTGCGAGGCATTGGGTGTGATGGCCTCTCGCATGTGGCTGCGGATCTCAGAAAGCCGGGTCTCCATGTAGTCATACTCCTGCGTGTCGTAATCGCCGGGAATCCACCAGGCAGTGTGGTCGCCCGTTATGGCGAACTGCGTGTGCTCCTCCTTGATGACGAAGTAGTTCAGGTTCTGGCTCAGCGGGAACTCATAGCGGAAGCCGAGTCCGTCGTCGTAGAGACGAAAACGGATTCTGAGGTCACGCTGCTGTGCCTCCTGATGCAGGGTGACGAGCAGTTCGTTGTAGTGGTTGCGGATGTCACGCGTCTCACCCCAAACGGGCTGCCATGTCTCATCGAAGGTAGCAGTCTGCTGGTCTGCGAGCGTAAAGCCGCTCTGCAGGTTGGTCTGACTGGTGCTGGCTGTACGGGTAGCTCCCTGTGCCGTGTATTCCTCGTAAGAATTGGCTTTCAGTTCCAGACCGAGCTTGGAAGGGTTGATGACTGCCTTTCCCTTATAAGAGAGGTCGTATACCGGCTCACCCTGAGCGGAGAGCGTGAAGGTCATCTGCATCTGTCCGTTGGGAGATGTTAGACTGAGTTTGTCGGCTGCAAAGGCTGTGGATGCCACGAAAGCCAAAGCGCAAAGTAATATCCGGTTGATAGTCTTCATTGTTATTTTGTTTTATAAATAGCTGCCGTGAAGGCATTGAGGGTAATTCTGTTCTTATTCAGGTGGCACTTGCCAGAGACCATGACGGGCTGGTCTTTGCCAATAGAGAGAGAGGCAGACACTTTCTTGCCACTGGGGTTCAGGGCAATGACGTAGGTCTCATTGCCTAAAGTGCGCTGATAGACCATCGGATAGGGTTGGCTAACATCGCTCAGCAACTGCCAGTCGCCATCATTGCCGAGTGCCTTCGACGAATGGCGGAGAGCAGTCAGACGACGCACGAAGTTCAGCATGGAGTTCGGGTCGTCCTCTTGAGTTTCTACGGTCAGCCTGCCGTTCTCCGTATCCACGGGAAAGTAGAGATTGTCGGGTGTGCAGGTCGAGAAGCCTGCCGTCTGATCGTTCTTCCACTGCATGGGGGTACGGGTGCCTGCCCTGTCGTTGCTGCCTTCTTTGCTTGGCAGGTCCATCTGGTACTTCATGGCGATTTCGTCACCATAATAGATGAAGGGCACACCGGGCATCGTGAGGAAGAAGGTCATGGCTACTTTCAACTGGTCGAGCGTGTTACGCTCAGCCACATGCGGACGCTGATAGTCGTGGTTGGCTGTCGGGATGGCGATGTAGCCTTTGTCTTTGGTGGCGGTATAGGCTTTCGTGTAGTTGTCGATGAACTCGCTGATGCTTCCCCTTCCCGAACGGTCGAAATAACAATAGTCGTAATCACGGCCCTGTCCCCAAGGCGTGTTCCTGGCAAAGAAGAGCGAGGGATAGCCCTTGATGCCGAAGTGAATCATGAAGTCGATGTTGAATCCGGCGGGAATGGCGACGGCAGGGTCGGACCACTCGGAGATGAGCACGCACTCAGGATAGTTCTTGTCCTTCCACTCACGCATCTCGTTCCAAAGCAGCGACACGGCCTTCTTGTCCGCATCGTTCTTCACGAGCGACGGAGCCATATCCACACGGAAACCGTCTACACCCTTGTCGAACCAGAACGACATGATGTTGCGCATCTCTCTGCGCACGGCCTGAGGGCCCGGGGCATCGACGCCCTGTTCCCAAGGATGATTAGGATCGGGATTGGCAAAACCATAGTTCAGCGCAGGCTGGCATTCGAAGAAATTCTTCTCGTAGTACTTCCCGCGTGGAGCATTGGCCTCCACATAGCGGCCACGGGTGCTGGCAGCAGGATTGGGTTCCTGCTTGCGGGCAGCAATCTCCTGCTTCTCGGCATCAGAGATGACGTCCAGCCAGATAAAGTAATCGCTATAGCGGCCATTGGGATCTTTCTCTGCCGAGGCCTTGAACCAGGCACACTCACTACTTGTATGGCCAGCCACTAGGTCGAGACATACCTTGATGCCTCGCTTGTGGGCTTCACCCACCAGCGTTACCAAGTCGCTATTGGTTCCGAAACGCCCATCCACCTTGTAGTAGTCTATCACATCGTAGCCCCCATCAAACCAATCTGACTCAAAGATAGGATTCAGCCAAAGGGCGTTCACACCCAGGGACTTGATGTAGTCGAGTTTCTGAGTGATACCAGGCAGGTCTCCGATCCCGTTGCCGTCTGTATCCATATACGACGACGGATAAATCTGGTAGAACACGGCATCGCTCAGCCACTTCGGCCCCTTCTGAGCCATTGCACTGCCCTGTGACAGGCAGGCAATGGCCAGAGTGAGGGCACTCTGATGAAGCAGTGTCTTAATTCGCATAGCCCGGATTCTGCTTGAGATTGGTGTTCAGGTTCAGCACAGCATACGGGATAGGATAAACGTTGGTATAGCCCTTCGTGTCGTTGTTATAGTCACCGGCAGAGGCGTTATGCCACACACCGACATAGCGATCTTCCGTGGGTTGGGTGAAGGTGCAGAAGCGCACCTGGTCCTGACGGCGGCAGCCTTCCCAAGCCAGTTCGAGCATACGCTCATTGAGCAGGTCGTTGAGGGTGAGACTGGTGCGCGGGGCAGCATTCACACGGCTGCGCACCTGGTTCACGAGGTCGAGGGCTGCTCCGGTATTGCCCAGGCGATACTCAGCCTCTGCCTTCAACAACAGGGCATCGGCATAGCGCCAGATAACGAGGTCGTTGTTGATGCACTCGTTGATGGTGGTTGAGCGGTCGTACTCATACTTCTTGAAGCGGGCACCGGCACACTTCACCTTGTGGGCATCGGCTCCGGCGGGGAAGTCAACCACAGCCTCTAACGGCATGTATTCCAAATCCTTGTCGGTGGCACCATCGTTGACTGGAGAGCCGCACTCTTCCACATAGTCCATATCGGTGTAGAAGTTAAGGGCCAGACGTGGGTCGGCAGCCTCCGTGCCGTAGCCATAGATCTTCATCTGATGAACCGTAGAACAGGCACCATTCCATCCAGAGTAACCGATGGCACCGGCGTGGTTGTAGTGGAGTGAGCGCATGCGGTTATAGTCATAAACCTTGTAGATCTTATCGTCGTCCGGACGTACCCAAATATTCTCTACCGAGTTCTGGTTGGCTACGATGAAATTGTCGGCATAGACAGGCTGGAGCGCATAGCCGAGGGCTGCTATCTGGTCTGCACAATACTTCACGGTCTCCCAGGCATTGCGGGCAGTTCCGTCAACGGTGATGCTGATATTCTTACCCGACTGCGACACAGCGGCTCCCTTGGTCTCACTGGCTGTGGAGGCTCCACTGAGGTCATCGCCCACGAAAGCCTGATAGCTGGTCTCAGAAGTGTTGTCAACCGTAAAGACAGGTGCATTGATGGCGCACTTGGCCATACACATATAAGCCACAGCCTTGGTCATACGACCATAGTAGTCACCCTGATTCTGACACTTGCCGTCAGAGAGGTGGGGCAGACACTCCGCCAGTTCAGAGGTCACGAACTTAAACACCTCGGAACGGTTGGACTGTGCCACATCGGAAGTGCTGACCGAAGAGGAGGTCACCACGGGAATCTGGCCGAACAGGTCCATCGCATTGTAATAATAGAGGGCACGGATGGCGCGAAGTTCGTAGATATAAGTCTCGCAGTCGGGGTTCTCGGCCTTGAACTGCTCCAGTTTGTCGATACTCGAGTTGCAGAGGCCGATGATGCCATAAAGGTGATTCCAGATGTTGTTATAAGAATCCACCGACGACTCGAAATTATGCAGGAAGATGTTCTGCCACTTGCCACCATCGACCCAGTCGCCCTGACGGCCAGGGAGCATCGTAGCATCGGAAGAGAACTCCTGAAGGGTGTGTACGCTGCTACCGTCGCTGCCATAGAGGCCGTTGCCGATGGCAGAATAGACGTTGGCGACCGTGTTCACGTAGATGAGCGTGGAACTCTTGAAGGCCTCGGCTTCACTGAACTTGCTCTGGGGTGTCTCGTCGAGTGAACAGCCTGTCAGCATGGCGGCTGAAATGAGAATTGAGCCAAATATATATTTTTTCATATTAATATGCTGTTTAAGGATTTGTATTTAGAATGTAACTGACATAGAGAGTGTGAAGGTACGACAGAGCGGGTAGATCTGCTTGTCGTCGAGACCGATGTTGTCGGCCAGACTGGCAGAGTTGATCATCGGCGTAAGACCACTGTAGCCGGTAAAGGTGCAGATATTATTGCAAGAGAGGGCCAGGCGCAGGTTCTGGATCCAGTCGACACCGAGCGACTCCTTGTTGAAGTTGTAGCCGAGCGATGCGTACTCGAAGTTCACGTAGTCACCCTTCTCCAGCCAGTAGTCGGAAATCTGGATGTCGTAGATGCCCTTGCCGCCATTCTTCGAGGGAGCGTCGCTCATCACGTTATAGGTCGGGAAGTTGCTCATGTTGCTGTAAGTCATGCTGGTACCGTTATAGATCTTGTGTCCGAAGGCACCATTGAACTGCATGGTCAGATCCCAGTTCTTGTACTTGAAACCGAAGTCCCAGCCGAGGAACATCTTGGGCAGGGCCTGTCCGCACACCTGACGGTCACCGCTGTCACCCGTGTCGATGCTGCCATTGCCGTCGAGGTCTTCGAGGATATACTGGCCATTCTCGTCGATGCCCGTGCAATGAGGCAGATAGAACACGCCGATGGGCTGCCCCTCGATAAGATAGGAAACACCCGTATTCTGCGTCAGACCGGCAGCGCCTACACCTGCCACAGAGATGTGCTCGCTGGTGGTCAGTGGTTGCCCCATATATGTTCCGCTTAGGCTTTTCAGCTTATTTTTCTGGAATGCAAGATTAACGCCAGAGTTGAATGTGAAGTCCTTTGTGCGGACGATGTCGCCACGCACGGCAATCTCGAAGCCGGTGTTGGTCATCTCACCCATGTTGGCCAGCAGTCGGTCGTAGGTAAATGGGGGCACGGGCACCGTATAAGTGTAAAGCATGTCACTGGTGGTAGAGGTGTACCAGTCGAACGTCACGTTCAGACGATTGTTCCACATCGAGAGGTCGAAACCGGCATCGAAGGTCTTCTTGATCTCCCACTTCAGGTCGGGATTGCTGTTAGAGGTGACGGCGAAAGTCGTGGTGTTCGTCCCGTTCACGCTCGTCACACCATTCGGCTCCATCAGGGCCAGTGAGTTGTAGGGGCTGATGGCATCCTGATTACCAGTCACACCATAACCGGCACGGATCTTCAACTGGTCGATGTTGCGGTATTTCTTCATCCAAGGCTCGTTGCTGATAACCCAGGCTGCCGATGCAGATGGGAACACACCCCACTTCTTGCCGCTGCCAAGCTTTGAAGAACCATCGGTACGGAAGTTGACAGTGGCGATATAGCGGTCGGCAAACATATAGTTCACACGGGCCATATAGCTGCTCAGTGTGTATTCCGTGGCATCGGAAGCATTGTCGCCCCAGGCCACATTTGCACCTGCCTTCAGGTTGTTGTACTTGAAGTAATTGGTCTCGAAACCTTTGGCCTGCGTGTTATGCCAGAAAGTCTTGTAGCGCTGGCCTTCCATCAGGGCAAGGGCGTCGATGTGGTGCAGACCAAAATCCTTTGAATAGTTCAGCATGATATTGCCCATCAGGTCTTTGCGGTTAGTATTGGCGATATAAGCCCAGCCATTGCCGTTGAGTTCACCTTGACGGATGTCATTGGGGATATAGAACTTGTTGTCACGGTTCCAATACGAGTAAGAACCGAAGGCAGAGAGGGTCAGACCGTCGAGGATGGTCCAGGTGGCCTTGCCGTGGATATTGGCAGAGGTGTCCTTGTAGAAGTTGTCAATCTCAAGCAGTCCCAGGGGATTGTAGATTTCATTGGCAAGCAGATCCTCGTCCCACACGCCATTGGCATTCTTCACGTTAGGATAAGTGGGGTTATAGGCTGCGGCAGAGTAGAACATACGCTGCATGGAATACTGGATGTTGCCGTCGCGCTGAGAGCCCAGAATACCGAGCTCCAGCTTCAGGTGCTTATTAAAAGCATACTGTGTACCGTCGAACTTCACCGTCCAGTTCTGCATGTCAGAGTTCTTCAGGGCACCCTGTTTCTGGATATATCCGATGGAGGCACGCATGTTGGAGTTTTCGTTGCCGGAGGTGAAGGCTACATTATGGTTCTGTGTCAAACCCGTCTTACGTTCTATTTCCTCTAAAAAATTGGTGTTCCCCCCCATGTCGGTGAAAGTCAGTCCAAGGGCATTGGCGGTCTTGCGGTAGTCCGAAGCAGATAGCATATCAAGGTTCTTGAACACGGTGTTCACACCGAACTGTCCGGAATAGCTGATGTTGGTGAAGCCCGTCTTGCCTTTCGTCGTCGTTACTACAATGACTCCAGAGGCACCACGGCTACCATACTGCGCTGTTTCAGAAGCATCCTTCAGGATAGTCATGCTCTCGATATCATTGGGAGCGAGGGCATTAAACATGGCCATGTCAGAGAATACGCCATCGATGATGATCAGAGGGTCGTTACCACCAGAGAGTGAGGTCGTACCACGCACACGGATATTCGTGCCGCCCATCGGGTCGCCACCGCTCTGGGTAATTACCACACCGGCCACCTTGCCTTTCAGGGCATCGGCAGGACTGCTCACCACACCCTTGTTCATGTCCTCCTTCTTCACCCGGTCAATGGCACCTGACACAGTGCGCTTGCTGCCGACGGCATAACCTACGATAATCACCTCATCGAGCACCTCGTTGTCTGGCTTCAACTGGACGTCAATCTTGGTACGGCCATTGACGGCAACCTCTTCTGTCTTGTAACCAATGAAAGAAACCTTCAATGATGCATTGGGGTCAACCTTTGCGATAGAGTAGTTACCGTCAAAGTCGGTAACAGAACCAGTACTTGTGCCCGATACCATCACACTGGCACCAATGACAGGCTCACCCGTCTCATCGGTCACATTACCACTAACCGTAATCTGCGCATAGGAGACTGCGGTCATCAAGAATCCTGCAAAGAAAAGCAGTAGTCTTCTGATAGAATTGTTTTTGTTCATACTAAGTTAATTTTTAGTTATTGATTGAAAATCTGCCGTAAAGGTAGGCTTTATTATCGTACGTTGCGCCTTATGGTAAGGCGATAGCAAATTGTGGCAGATTGATTTGTTTCTTATAATAGCTGAAATTCAGCAAGTTATAATAATCATTAAAAATCTTATAGTAAAAGCTGGTTATTTAGGGAAATTCGTTATCTTTACATCCAAAACCGATAAAATATGCTTAGAACTTGGATATTTTTCGTTTTTCTGATGTTGTCTTCCACCTTGATGGCGGGCAATCAAGCCATTCTTGAGGAACTTGATGCTGCCATTGCTAAAAGAGATGAATTCATTCTGGCAAAAGAAAATCGAATCAAAAAGTTGAAACTCCAAATTCAAGAGGAACACGATAGCGCCACAATCCTTAAAACCCTTGACGATCTGTATAACGAATACTATGTTTTCAAGTTCGACTCTGCAAAAGCCTGCGCGGATAAGGGCTTGGCACTTGCTGTTGCGTTTAAAAACAGTCACTATACCACTCTTTTCACCATCCATCGCTCCGAGATTCTTGCCATAGGCGGTCTTTATAGTGAGGCAAGAGCTAATCTTGAAGCTGTAGATGCAAACAAATTAGACAGCAATCTGCGATTTAAGTATCACTTGGCTCTCTTCTTGCTTTACACTTATTGGACCAACTATTGCAATGATCATTATTACTCTCCCTTATATCGGGCCAAGGCCGACAGTTGTCTAATACAGGGATTCAAGGATATCAATCCGCAAGACCCTTTCTATGATTACTACTTGGGCGAGTATTGTGTCTACATCAAAAAAGATAGTAGGGAAGCAAGGAAACATTATTATAGGGTGTTGGAAAAAGCAAGCGAAGCCTCTCGTTTCTATGCAATGGCATCAAATGCCCTTGCCGGTAACTATTTAGATGATGGCAATGAAGAAAAATATGTAGAATTCCTTGCCAAGGCAGCTATGAGCGACCTCAAATGCAGTACAATGGAGAATATGGCATTGCAAAGTTTAGCAGTTCGCTTATTTCAGAATGGTGAAGAACATATTGAACGGGCCGAGCGCTACATCAATGTGTCGATGGAGGATGCCAAGTTTTACAACAACCGCTTGCGCATTTTGGAAATCTCCAGAAATCTTCCGCAAATCATGAATGCCTACCAGGCAACCACGGAAAAGCAGAACCGGCATCTCCGTCACTCAGTATTCTTCATATCATTTCTGATGGTGGGACTTCTTTTCACGGCATATTACATACACAGGCAAAACCGGAAACTCTCATCCAGGAGGAAAGAATTGGCTGACAACAACCGGCAGCTGTCCTATCTAAACGAACAGCTTGCAACAGGAAACAACCATCAGGTGACGCTGAATGAGCAGCTGAAAGAGCTGAACCGGAAACTCGTCGACACCAACAACCGCCGCGAGAGTCTAGCTTCTATCTTCATTGACTTGTGTGCCAAATACATCGACAAGATGGGCAAATACCAGACGCTCGTCAAGCGCAAGATTAAGGCCAATCAGGCTCAGGAACTGTTGCAGAACATCTCTTCCACCCGCATTTCGGAGGAAGATGCCGCCACCTTCCTTCATCGTTTCGACAAGGCCTTTCTGGAGTTGTATCCCACCTTCGTGGAAGAATTCAACGCCTTACTGACGGCTGACGGTCAGATCAGCCAGAAGTCTCCGCTCACGCTGACTACAGAACTGCGCACTTTCGCCCTGATACGTCTGGGAGTGAAAAACACTGCCGACATAGCCGGCCTGCTCTTCCTCTCTACCCAGACAATTTACAATTGTCGCTCTGTCACTAAAAACAAAGCCATCAATAAAGATACTTTTGATGAGGATGTACAAAAATTGTGTACGGTTATTAGGGAGTAGTGTTTATGTTGAAAACACTGAAACAGCAAATATTTGCACAAAAAGTCTATCTTTGCTACGCCATGCAATATCATTGCAATCGTAAAGATTGCAGGAAACTTCACATCATAACTTTTTTGTCACGAATTTCACCTGAATTTTACCAAAAAGAAAAAGAGAGCCACGAAATATTCGTAACTCTCTGATTTTCAGTGTGGACCAGCCAGGGCTTGAACCTGGGACCTCCAGATTATGAGTCTGTTAAAATACGTTTTTATGAAATTTTATAAGATTCCATGACTTGTTTTATTTGGTTGATATACAATTAATTACTAACTTTGTAACCAAAAGATGCAATCTTATAAAATTGTATTTATACGGCTTTTGTGTTCGCATCGTGTTCGCAAAATGTTCGCAAAAT
>Ga0256404_1006291_pt1 | contig 19847 bp, 9 predicted proteins | sample RumenRJG_01DNA_FD_185990 | JGI IMG/M metagenome (GOLD analysis project Ga0256404, IMG submission 185990) | Bovine rumen microbial communities from Lethbridge, Alberta, Canada - RJG_01 | ecosystem: Host-associated > Mammals > Digestive system > Stomach > Rumen | place: Canada: Alberta | collected...
CACACTACGGCACGGCGGATGCCGATATCGTTTATGAGTTGATGAACAGCACTGAGAACGACCGTGTCACCCGCCTGATGTGCGTCGTCAAGGACTGGGGCACCATCAAGCAGCTCGGCTCCATCCGCTCCACCCGTCCCACCAACATCCTGCTGATGGGCGAGTATAACGCCGTCCTCTGCCACGACGGAGGCCCGTTCTACATCGACGAATACCTCAAGAACGCCTGGGCAGACCACCTCTCCGGCGTCTTCTCCCGTGTGAAGAACGGCAAGGACTGGGAATTCACCGAATACATCTGCACCGGAGACCTTGACAGCAACCTGGACTCCGCCGGCATCTCCAAGACCTACAACCAGTACGCCGTGGATTCCGCCAAAACCTCCCACTTCCAGTTCGCCCAGTGGGGCACGGAATTTGACCTCGCCGACAAATACAGCGATGCCAGCGCCGCAACCGACGTGGACCTCAGCGCCGCCTTCAAGCACAACAAATCCGCGCTGAAATACAACGACAGCACCGGCACCTACGATTACTATGAATACGGCAGCCGCCATGAAGACGCAGACAGCGGTGACCCCCTCACCTTCAAGAACGTCATCCTTGAGAACTGCACCTTCTCCCAGCTCGACAAGAACGGATACCTGATCTACAACTGCATCGCCTCCAACCAGAAGGGATACTACCTCACCAACGGCAAAATGATCCCCATCTTCTGGACCAAGACCGACGCGACACAGCCCACCCAGTTCTTCGACGCCGACGGCAACGAACTCGTGCTCAACACCGGCAAAACATACATCTCCCTCGTGCCGTCCGACTACTGGGATTCCATCACCATCCAGTAACCTCGCCCATTCGGTACAAAACTCGTTAGGGACAATCCACTCGTCAGAAGCATCTCCGGAATTTCGGAAAAGCGGCACCGCCTGAACCCTGTTCAGGCGGTGCCGCTTTTCCGATGTCATTTTTTCTTCCACAGATCGCCCCCTGTTGTCGCAAGAGGGCGCTGCAAACGGGTGCCGAAAAAGCCTGTCCTTCAGCACAGACCAGTCTTCCGGCACCCCCCGCAGTTTTCCATCCGCGATCAGTCTCTTCTGATCACCGCAAACGACTGCGGTCCCATCGTGATCTCTTTTTCCCCCGGCGTCGCATTTCCGATCTGATACAGCACCTCGCCCGCTGAAGCGACCGGTGCCGTGCAGGACTTTGCCTTCGGGTTGACCGCAATCAGGAGTCCCGATCTCCGGTAGACGAATACCGGGCAGTCCGCCTCGGCATAGACCACCTCAAACGGTGCGTCGGAGCAGAGCTCGTCATGGCTCTTACGGAAAGCAAGGATAGATTTGACCGCATTCAGCAGAGAGTCCGGATCCTGTTCCTCCGCCGCCACAGTAGGCGCATCCGGCGCCGGATCGACCGGCAGATAGAGTTTTGATGCGTCCGCGGTCGAGAAGCCAAGATTCCTGTCAGCATTCCACTGCATGGGCGTCCTCGAGCCGGTCCGGAAATAGCCGCCCTCCTTCGTAGGCACATCGAGATAGCGCATGCCGATCTCATCGCCATAATACAGGAATGGCGCGCCGGGCAGCGTGAAGAGGCACGCGTAGGCAATCTTCAGCTCGTCCGGCGTCAGATTCCAGCGCGGGCGCTGCGTGTCGTGATTGCAGGTGAGGAAGCACCACAGGCCGTACTCCTTCGAGGCTTCATACTGCGGAACATAATCCTTCGTAAATCGCGTGATATCCGAGTCCGCCGTGCTGCGGAAATAGGAATGATCCGCGAGCTTTCCCGACCAGAACGCATCCTCCATCGTGCCGCGCATGACCGCGCCGTTTTCCTTCTTCGCGAGCGCACCGCTCTCCATGGCCGTCTGTCCGTTCTGATCCGCAAAACTGTTCCAGTAATCGCGCATCAGCGCGGAGTAGCCATTTCCCATGTTGTTCAGATAGAAATCCATGTGGAAGCCATATTTCAGCGCCTGCGTCGGGCAGGACCACTCCGAGATCATGGCTGCCTCTGGATAATCCCGGTCCAGCTCCCCGCGGATCTCCGTCCAGATCGCGCCAGTCCCGCTCTTGTCCTCGTCGTCCTTCTTCACGAGCGAAGCAGCCATGTCGACACGGAACCCGTCACAGCCATGATCCAGCCAGAAACGCATAATCTCCTTCAGCGCCTCCACCGTCGCGCGCGGTCCCGGCGCATCCATCGGCTGCTGCCAGTGCTGCGTCGGATGCAGGAAGCCATAATTGAGCGCCGGCTGGCACTTATAGAAATTCAAAATATATGTTGCGCTCCGCTCGCTTTCCCCGCCGATATACGGCAGACCATCCGCGTTCTGGAAACAGAAATCCGTCCAGATAAAGCGGTCCGAGTACTCATTCCGCACTGCCTTCTGGCTCTCCCGGAACCAGGCATGTTCCTCCGATGTGTGCCCGGCAACCAGATCGAGCAAAACATGCATCCCTCTCCGGTGCGCCTCCTCAAACAGACGGTACGCGTCCTCGTTGGTACCGTAGCGCGGCGCAATCTTCAGATAATCGCGGACATCGTACCCCGCATCCTTGAACGGCGAATCATACCACGGATTGATCCAGAGCGCATTGCACCCGAGCGAGCAGATATAGTCAAGCTTCTCGATGATTCCCTCGATATCCCCGATTCCGTCCCCGTTGGTATCGTAAAACGACTGCGGATAGATCTCATAGAACACTGCCCTGGAAAGCCATGCTGGTTTTCTGTTCATACCTGCCTCCTCTGCTTCATCCATTTACATGCCAGCTTCGCTGGCTTTATGAAATGACAAAATCATCTCTGACCGCGGGTTTCAGCGTCCAGAGCCGCACAAACGCATCGCCCCGCACGGAGAAATGATCCTCCCCCTCCTCCGGAAACACCCGGCTTGTGAAGACCGCGTCTCCGTCGTTGACAAAAATCTCGCAGGAGCTGTGGTCGAGGAAGATGCGGAGGTGTGTCAGCCCTCCCGGCAGCGGCCTCGACCGGCTCTCCCCCTGCTCCGTATTGAAACGCCGCTTCATCCCGCTCCGGTCAACCGTGATCACCTTCTGTGTCTCGGAATACCGGATCGTGAGTCCGCCGTTCCCGTCCTTATCGCAGAACAGATCGACATCCGCATCGCCCGGCCGCACATACAGCTCGATCTCGCAGGCTCTGGGCAGCGGCGCCGTCCCGGACAGCTCCTCACCGCGCAGATCGATCTCCTCCTGCCGGAGCTGACGGAGCAGCGGCAGCGGCTGCTGGATGAGACGGCGTCCCCGGATGGTGAGCTCGCGCGGCAGCGTCATGCATCCCTGCCAGTCCTCCTCGTCCGTCGGGTACGCGGAATCCGGCAGTCCCATCCAGGCGACCAGCACCGCCTTGCTCTCATCCTGCATATTGTTGGCGCACTCCGCCGCGTAGGAATCAAACCCGAAATCCAGCACATGGAACCTGCCCTCCGGCGTAAAGGTCAGAGAGTCCCAGTCCATGGTGCCGATGATGTAGCCGTTGTGATTTCTGGAATTGCCGCGCCCCGGGAGCATCAAATGCTGCGGGCAGAACATCAGAATTTCCTTCCCGCCGATGTGCTCGATGCTCGGGCACTCCCACATATCGCCAAAATCCTCGAACCCCGGAACCTTCAGCTGTCCGAGGAAATGCCAGCCGTGCAGAAGGTCCTCCGCGCCGTAGACCAGCGCACAGCCGTGTCCGTCCTTCGTCTGCGCGCCGAGAATGATGTAATTCTGTCCCCGCTTCCGGTCGACGATAATCTTCGGATCGCGCTGGTGCTCCGTGTAGTCCGGATGTGCGCCGAACAGCGGCAGCGGATACTTTTCCGTCCAGCCGTCGTCCCGGAGCTTCGCGAGGCAGGTATAAGGATGCCTCGTCCAGTCCGGATCGCGGTGATTCCCCGTATAGTACAGATAGACAGCATCCCCGATCGGCATGGCGGAACCGGAATAGGCTCCCCTGTTGTCATACGTGTCTCCCGGCATCAGGCAGACGCCCAGATTCTTCCAGGTGATGAGATCCTTCGATACCGTGTGATACCAGTACTTCAGCCCGTGCACGGCGCCCCACGGGCACCACTGATAAAACAGATGCCATTCATTGTCATGCCAGACAAACCCGTTCGGATCGTTCATCAGCCCGGTCACCGGCTGCAGATGAAAAGTCTGGCGATAGCGCGACTCCCTCGTTCTGCAGTACAGCCCCCACAGCTCCTGCGGGTCCTTCAGCACGCGATACTTTTCCTCTCTTGTCCACTCTCTCATCCCTGCCTCCAACAACTTCCGTCCGGAACCGCCACTGTGTCAAAGCGCGGCGCCCCTGCAAAATTCCGCTGTTTTTAGCATCTCCGGGCAGAGCCCTTCCTCAAAGCTCCCCATACACCGATTTTGCCATATCCACCGTGTATGCCGCAAGCTTCTCGAGCGCCATCGCATGAGACGCCTTGAAATAGAAAACTGTCTCCGGACCGAGAAGAGTGCGCAGGATGGGCTCAGCCTCCTCTCTGCTCCGGCAGGTATGTACATCCGCGAGGCCGCAGCGCCTTGCCTCATCCGCGATCCAGCCTGCTGCCCTTCCCACTGTGATCAGTGTGTCGATCTTTCCCTCTGCCGCGGCGCGCCCGACCTCCCGGTGGAGTCTCTCCTCCGCGTCTCCGAGTTCCAGCATATCGCCGAGCACCGCCACATGGCGCTGCCCCTTTGTGTGCGACAGGGTCAGAAGTCCCGCCTTCATCGACTGCGGATTGGCGTTGTAGGTATCGTTATAGACAACGATACCCTCCGGCAGCCGGATCGTCTCCATCCGCATCGCGGTCGGCACATAATGGGCAATCCCTGCTGCAATCTCCTCTTTTGTCATGCCGTAATGCATCCCGATCGCGGCCGCCGCCAGCGCCGGATAGATCATGTGCCGCCCCAGTGCGGGCACTTTCACCGGAAATGACCCGGCCGGCGTCTCCATCGTGAAGCGCACCGCATCCTGCAGCGTGTCCTCGATATTCACCGCGCGGAACGTGCAATCCCCGCTCTCGCCGACCCAGGCAAAATGAAACCTGTCCTGCTTTTCTCTGTCCTCCCGGAGCGTCCGCAGATATGCGTCGTCGCCGTTCATGACAGCCAGTCCGCCCTCCGAAAGACCGCCGAAGATCTCACATTTTGCTTTGAAGATGTTTTCCTTCTTTCCTCCGAGATTGCCGATGTGCGCCTCTCCGATATTGGTGATGACCGCGCAGGTGGGCTGCGCGATGTGCACGAGATAGTCAATCTCACCGAAATGATTCATGCCCATCTCGACGACCGCCATCTGTGTCCCGCGGTCAAGGCGCAGAATCGTCCGCGGCACGCCGATGTTATTGTTGAAATTGGCCTCCGTCCGGAGCGTGCAGAATTTCTCCGACAGCACGGCATAGATCATATCCTTCATCGTGGTCTTGCCGACGCTGCCCGTCACCGCGACGACCGGGATGGCAAAACGGCGCCGGTACGCCCGCGCCAGATCTCCGGCCGCGAGCAGCGTGTCCGGCACCTTCACATAAAACTTCCCCGGCACATATTCCTCCGGCTCCCCGGACACGACCGCTCCCGAAGCGCCTGCCGCGAGTGCCGCCTTCACGAACCGGTGTCCGTCCGCCTTTTCTCCCCGGAACGCAAAGAATACATTACCAGGTTTAATTTTGCGGTTGTCGCTCTCCGCTCCTGTGATCAGCGTATCCTCCACGCGGAAGTCTCCCAGCAGCTCCCCGCGGACCGCCTCCCGCAGCTCCTTCAGTGTTATCGTCTCCATCCCGCACTCCTATCGCAAAATATGTCTTCCGTTCTCCGGCTCCGCCGGACTTATGCCAGCCGCGCGGAGTCTGTCACGTGGTTAGTCTGTCACATGGTTAGTCCGTCACGTGGTTAGCGGCAACGTCCCGCCTCGCCTGCCACTGCTTCCTGGTTTGCATCGCAGCGCAGAGTCCGTCACATCTGAGCGCCTCCGATACTTTTCCAGCTCTGCAAGGTAAGATCCATGCCAATCATCGTTTCAGCGCATCCTCCACGATGTACTCGCACAGGTCCTCGTATGACATGCCGACTGCGGCGGCCTCCTGCGGCACAAGGCTGGTCGGCGTCATGCCTGGCAGCGTGTTGACCTCGAGGAACCACGCCCGGTTCTCCGCGTCGACGATAAAATCGCTGCGGGAGTAGGTCCGAAGTCCCAGAATCTGATGCACGGCGAGCGCCATCTCTCCCATGCGTCTCTCCACCTCCGCGGTGCAGCGGCCGGGGCAGATCTCGTCGGTCGCACCCGCCGCGTATTTATTGGAATAATCATAGAAGCGCGTCTTCGGGACGATCTCCACGGAGGGGAGCGCCCGGTCCCCGAGGACCGCCATCGTGAACTCCCGGCCGTTCACATACTGCTCAATCAGCACATTGTCATCATAGGCGAGGACGCTGCGGATCGCCGGCGCGAGCTGCTCCTGTTCCTTCACGATCACGACGCCGACCGACGAACCCCCTGTCGGCGTCTTGACCACACAGGGGGCCTTCCACTCCGCGGCAATGGAAGGGATCTGTTCCTCCTTCACATGCTTGTACGATTTCCACGCCGGGGTATCCACGCCCTGCGGTGCCACCAGCTCCTTGGTGATCATTTTGTCCATCGCCATGGCGGCTCCGAGATAGCCGGACCCGGTGTATGGAATTCCCATCAGGTCGAAGGCCGCCTGAACTCTTCCGTCCTCTCCGTTCAGCCCGTGCAGCGCGATGAACACCATATCCGCCTTACTGCACAGCTCCAGCACACCGCGGCCGAAGAGAGACGGACTCTTCCATTTGCGCGAGGCGCGCACCGCATCGAGATCCGGCGCCTTCCCGTCGAAAATAACCGGAGCTAACTCCGGCAGTGTATCGAAAAGTGTCTCAGGATGCGCCAGTACAGCATCCCCCATGTCCTCCAGCCCCAGAAACAGATCCGCAAGCACCGCCTGGTGCCCCTTCTTCCGGAGCGCCGCACAGATCTTGGTGCCTGAGCTGAAGGAAATTTTCCGTTCGGTGGACAACCCGCCGCACAATACTACAATCTTCATGAAATCCTGCCCTTCCGGCGGCCACCGCGGTGTTCTTCTCCGATTTCACCAACACCACTGCTCAGCCGCACTGCACAAAATCCTGTCCCGGACGCACGGACACAGCCCGCGTTTCGCTCTCCCAGCTTCCTGCTTTCCCGTTTTTCCGCCTTCCGGCGGCCGCGCCGCACACCCTGCTATCCAATCACAGGAATGCTGTTATCGTACCGCAATCTTCCGGCAGATTCCAGACCCTCTCCGCGGACCCTGATTTACGAGCAGGCCTGTGCCATGGCTCCCGCCCTTTGCTTTTCATCTCGTGCTCCGCACTCGATGATGGGCGGTCGCCAGATGCCATGATCTGCAATCAAGCTTGCATCATGGCATCTGGCTCGTCGCTTTCACAGAAAACGGGATCCCCCGCCCGGCGCTGCCGCCGGACCAGGGGACCCCGTCCTGCTATGCTCTGTCTCGATTGTCTGTCCGTCACTCCACATCCTGCAGAGCGGCCTCGTTGACCTCTCCGGTGCGGACCTTGACTACCTTCGTGACATTGTAGACAAAGATCTTGCCGTCGCCGATATGCCCTGTATAGAGCGCCTTCGTCGCCGCGCGGACAACGCTGTCCACCGGAATCTTGCTGACGATGACCTCAACCTTTACCTTTGGCAGCAGCGTGGAATCTACCACAGCGCCGCGGTACCGCTCCGTGGTTCCCTTCTGAATGCCGCAGCCCATGACCTGCGTCATCGTCATGCCGGTGACGCCCAGTTCATTGAGCGCCTTCTTGAGCTCGTCAAACTTTGACAGACGGCAGATGATGGAGACCTTGTGCATACCGGTATCATAGACAGCAGGCAAAATCTTTCCATCCTCTGTCTTCACCGCTGCCGCAGTCGGCGTCTCCGCGCCGCTCACCCTGACCGCCGCGCCGATCTGCGCGTCGGAGGCCTTCGTGATATCCTCCTCGCCGAGATCCGTGTTCTCATTCACATCCAGCGCCATGTTCGTGACATCCGAGATGGCAAATCCGGAATAAGCGCTGGCAAGTCCATGCTCGTGAATGTCGAGGCCGTCGATCTCCACCTGCGCAGGCACACGAAGACCGATGGTCCTGTCGATAATTTTGAAGACAATAAACATCACAACGAGGACATAGACATCAATCGCCAGGATACCGAGCGCCTCAATGCCAAGCTGCTTCACGCCGCCGCCATAGAACAGGCCCTTGCCGACGCCGTCGGTCCCATTGGAGAAGAGACCTACCGCGAGAGTGCCCCACACGCCGTTGACAAAGTGAACGGAGACCGCGCCGACCGGATCGTCGATCTTCGCGACGTTGTCGAAGAATTCGACGGAGAGCACCACCAGAATGCCGGAGACAAAGCCGATGAAGAAGGCGCCTGCCGGGCTGACACAGTCACAGCCGGCCGTGATCGCCACAAGTCCCGCCAGCGCCGCGTTGAAGGTCATGGAGACATCCGGCTTGCCGTAGCGCAGCCAGGTGAAGATCATGCAGACTGTGGTGGCGACGGCTGCCGCGAGGTTCGTGTTCATGAAGACAAGGGATGCAGAAGCGGCATCCTCAGGCGTCGCCATGGCGACGGTGGAGCCGCCGTTGAACCCGAACCAGCAGAACCAGAGGATGAAGACACCGAGCGCCGCGGCCGTCATGTTGTGGCCGGGAATCGCTCTTGCCTTGCCGTTCTTGTCATACTTGCCGATGCGCGGTCCGAGCATCCAGGCACCGAGCATCGCGATGATACCGCCGACGTTGTGAACCTGCGCGGATCCGGCAAAATCATGGAATCCGAGATCGGCAAGCCAGCCGCCGCCCCAGCTCCAGTGTCCGCAGATCGGATAGACGAGCAGGGAGATCATCGCCGAGTACACGCAGTATGCCTTGAAATTGGTGCGCTCAGCCATGGAACCGGAGACGATCGTCGCAGCCGTCGCGCAGAACACCGTCTGGAAAATCACGTAGCACCAGAGCGGCATCGTCTGCGGAACAACGCTGTCCGCGGCGGTGTAGCTGCCGCTGATGAAGAAATCCGGCGTGCCGATGAATCCGCCGAGTCCGCCGTGGAACATCAGCGAGAAACCGATGAACCAGAAACAGGGCGTACCGATGCAGAAGTCCATCATATTTTTCATCAGAATATTCCCCGTATTCTTGGCTCTCGTCAGGCCTGCCTCACAGAGTGCAAATCCGGCCTGCATGAAGTAGACCAGAGCTGACGCAATGAGGACCCATGCGACAGTGTTGACATTAATTTCCATAACGTTATCCTCCTCATAAGATGATGGTAACTATAAACAAAAGAGGCCGCCCCAGAGCCCTGATTGCTCTGAGACAGCCCCCTTGCTGTCAAAAGATCACTATTTCCTGCAGTGTTTCCTCAGATTTCCTTTAATGTCGTGTATCCCATCAGGAACCGGTCCACCTCCGCCGCACACTGACGGCCCTCCTCGATGGCCCACACCACCAGGGACTGTCCCCGGTGGCAGTCGCCTGCCGTGAATACCTTGTCCACGGTGGTCCTGTAGTGATTTTCCTCCGTGATGATGGTCCCCCGGCCGCTGCGCGGCGCACCGAACGCCTCGGCGGTGTACGGCTCGCACCCGACGAACCCCGCCGCGATGAGAAGCAGCTGACAGGGAAGTTCCTTCTCGGTGCCGGGAACCTCCACCATCTGACGGTTTTCGAAACGGACCCTGACGGTCCGGATTTTCTTCAGTTCTCCCTTTTTGCTGGTGATGAATTCCTTCACCGTGGTCTCGTAGACTCTCGGATCATGGCCGAATTTGTAAATGGCCTCCTCATGCCCGTAATCGGTCTTCTTGACCAGCGGCCATTCCGGCCACGGGTTCGAGGCCCTCCGCTCCGCCGGCGGCTCCGGCATCATCTCGAGCGCGGTCACCGAACGGCATCCGTGGCGGATCACAGTCCCGATGCAGTCATTGCCGGTGTCGCCGCCGCCGACGACGACCACATCCTTGTCCTTTGCGCTGATAAAACCGCCCGCTCTCTGCAGGTCCGCCGCTCCTCTGCCGGAAATGCCCAGCAGCGCATGCGTCGTGGACTTCAGAAAATCGACAGCAAAATACACGCCCCTGATCTCGGACGGCTGCGATATCCCGCTGCCTGTCACCGTCCCGGAGAGTCTGCGCGGCTCCTTTGCGCCACAGGCCAGGATCACGGCGTCGTACTCCTTCTTTAACTCCTCCGCGGTCACGTCCACACCGACGTTGACGCCGCACCGGAATACCACACCCTCCTCCTCCATCAGCTTCTGGCGCCGGAGGACAACACGCTTGTCGAGCTTCATGTTCGGGATGCCGTACATCAGCAGACCGCCGATCCGGTCCTCCCGCTCGAATACCGTGACGCTGTGCCCGCGGTGATTCAGCTGGTCAGCCGCCGCGAGTCCGGCCGGGCCGCTGCCGACGACCGCGATCTTCTTGCCGCTGCGGACCGCCGGAATACGCGGCCTGATGTATCCGTTGGCAAACGCCGTCTCGATCAGAAAGCGCTCATTATCATGCACAGTCACCGGATCGTCATACTCGCCGCACACACAGGCCTTCTCGCACAGCGACGGACAGACCCGCCCGGTAAACTCAGGAAAATTGCTCGTCTTCAGAAGCCGGGACAGCGCGTGCTGATCGTTTCCGCGGTAGATCTGGTCGTTCCATTCCGGAATCAGATTGTGAAGCGGGCAGCCGGTCACCATCCCATGCAGCTTCATCGCCGACTGGCACAGCGGAACGCCGCAGTTCATGCATCGCGCTGCCTGCTCCCGGCGCTCCTCCGCGCCAAGATTCGTGTGAAACTCCTCGAAGGTGCGGATTCTCTCCGCCGGCGGCACATCCGGACTGCTTACCCTCTGATATTCTAGAAACCCCGTTGGCTTTCCCATAAACTCTTCACTCCTGCTTTGATTCTGCCGGTTTCTCCGCGCCGCCTGGCAGCGCCCTGATCACGCGATGGAACCCGAGACCTCTCTGAACGCCTCCAGCACCGCGCTGTCGTGCGGGATGCCCTGTTCCTCGTACTTGCTGATGGCGATCAGCATCTTCTGGTAATCATTCGGCACGATCTTCTTGAAGCTCGGCAGATATTCCTCGAAGTGATCGAGAATCTCGTGTCCCAGCTCCGAGTCGGTCTCCTTCACATAGTCCGTGAGAATGACATGGAGCTCGGCGATGTCGTACTTCTCCGTCACCTCCTGGAACGAATCCATGTCCTTGTTCATTCTCCGGTACAGGCTGTGATCCGTATCCAGCACATAGGCGATGCCTCCGCTCATGCCGGCGGCAAAATTCTTGCCGGTCGGCCCGAGAATGACGGCCCGTCCGCCGGTCATATACTCAAGACCGTGGTCTCCGCAGCCCTCAGCCACCGCGACAGCACCGGAATTACGGACGCAGAAACGCTCGCCCGCCCGTCCGCAGACATAAGCCTTGCCTGCCGTGGCGCCGTACAGCGCCACATTGCCGATGATGATATTTTCACTTGCCCGGAACGGCGAGGATTTTGGCGGAACCACCACCAATTTGCCTCCGGAAAGGCCCTTGCCGAATCCGTCGTTGGCGTCTCCGGTCAGCCGTAGCGTCAGTCCCTTGGGGATGAACGCGCCGAACGACTGTCCGCCGCCGCCCTCCGCATGGACGACAAAGCTGTCCTCGCGCAGACGATCTCCGAACTGCGCCGTGATTTCGCTGCCGAGAATCGTGCCGAACGCCCGGTCCGTGCTCGAGACCTTCAGGCTGATCTCTCCTTTCGCCTGATTCTCCGGTCCGTGCAGCGCCTTGTCAAAGGCCGGCAGTAGTTTGGACTCATCCAGCGTCTTCTCCAGATGGAAGTTGTAGACATGATCCGGATCGAAATGTCGGTCCGGCGCGTGTGCGAATTCCGGATCAAGAATGGCGGAGAGATCCACCGTCCTCGCGAACCCGGCGATCACGCCGTCGTCCTTGTATTCCTTCTTCTTCAGGCAGTCCGTGCGCCCGATCATATCGTTCAGCGTGCGGAACCCGAGGGACGCCATGATTTCGCGGACCTCCTCCGCGATGAACCGCATAAAGTTCACGACGTATTCCGGCTTTCCGGCAAACCGCTTCCGGAGCTTCTCGTTCTGGGTCGCGATGCCGACCGGACACGTGTCCTTCGAGCAGACCCGCATCATCATGCATCCCATGCACACAAGCGGCGCTGTGGCGAAGCCGAATTCCTCCGCGCCGAGCATGGCCGCGACGACCACATCTCTGCCGGTCATCAGCTTGCCATCCGTCTCGATGCAGACCCGATTCCGGAGTCCGTTCTGAATCAGGCTCTGATGTGCCTCCGAGACGCCGAGTTCCCACGGCAGGCCCGCGTGATGCACGGAGCTGTACGGCGCCGCGCCGGTGCCTCCGTCGTAGCCGGAGATCAGAATGACCTGCGCTCCCGCCTTGGCCACGCCGCTCGCGATCGTGCCGACACCGTCCTCCGAGACAAGCTTCACGGAGATACGCGCACGCCGGTTTGCGTTCTTGAGATCATAAATCAGCTGCGCCAGATCCTCGATGGAATAAATATCGTGGTGCGGCGGCGGCGAAATCAGGGATACGCCCGGCGTGGAGTAGCGGATCTTCGCGACCCACGGGTACACCTTTCTCCCGGGCAGATGGCCGCCCTCGCCCGGCTTGGCTCCCTGCGCCATCTTGATCTGGATTTCCTGCGCGCTGCCGAGGTAAGCCGACGTCACACCGAAGCGTCCCGATGCGACCTGCTTGATCGCACTGTTCCGGTTCGTGCCGAACCGCGCCGGGTCCTCTCCGCCCTCGCCGGTGTTGGATTTACCGCCGAGGGAATTCATCGCCTCCGCCAGCGTCTCATGCGCCTCCTTCGAGATCGACCCGAAGGACATGGCCCCTGTCTTGAACCGGCGCACAATGGATTCGACCGGCTCCACCTCCTCCAGCGGGACCGGATCCCCTGCCGGGACAAAATCCATGAGGCTGCGCAGGGTGTGCGGGCGCGGCGACTCGTCGATGCGCTTCGTGTATTCCTTAAACTGTTCAAAATTCCCGGTCCGCACCGCCTGCTGTAGCGTGATGATGGTCTCCGGACTGTAGAGATGATCCTCCTTGTCCCGGCCGCTTCTGAGGCAGTGGAACCCGATCGAATCAAGCGTTGTGTCGGTGGAGAGCCCCAGCGGGTCAAAGGCCTGATCGTGGCGCCATGTCACATTGTCCTGAATCTCCCGGATGCCGATGCCGCCGACCCGGCTGACCGTGCCGGTGAAGTACTTGTCCATAACCTCATCCGACAGGCCGATCGCCTCGAAAATGCGGGCCGACTGATAGGACTGAATCGTCGAGATGCCCATCTTGGCTGCGATCTTTACCACACCGCCGAGCAATGCCTTATTGTAGTCCTCAATCGCGGTGTGATAGTCCTTGTCCAGGATGCCCAGATCGATCAGCTCCGCGATGCACTCATGCGCAAGGTACGGATTGATCGCCCGCGCGCCGAAGCCGAGAAGCGCCGCCATCTGATGCACATCCCGCGGCTCGCCGCTCTCCAGAATCAGCGAGATGGCGGTCCGCTTCTTCGTCCGGACCAGGTGCTGCTCCACGCTGGATACAGCCAGCAGCGCCGGGATCGGAACGTGGTTTTCATCGATGCCGCGGTCTGACAGAATGATGATGTTCTGCCCGTTCGCCGCCGCGCGGTCTACCGCGATATTCAGCTGCTCGAGCGCCCGCTCCAGAGAAGTATTCTTGTAATACAGAATCGGAATCGTCGTGGTGCGGAAGCCGGGCCTGTCGAGCGCACGGATCTTCATGAGGTCCACGCCGGTCAGAATCGGATCGTTCACCTCCAGCACGCGGCAGTTCCCACTCTTTTCATTGAGCAGATCGCCATCGGAGCCGATGTACACCGTCGTGTCCGTCACGATCTTCTCCCGCAGGGAGTCGATCGGCGGATTGGTGACCTGCGCAAACAATTCCTTGAAATAATTGCACAGCAGCTGATGATGGTTGTCGATCACCGCGAGCGGCACGTCATGCCCCATGGACACGGTCGGCTCCACGGCGTTCTCCGCCATCGGCAGGATGTCGTCACGCACATCCTCATAGGTATAGCCGAAGACCTTGTACAGCCGGTCCCGCATCTCCTGCGTGTTGGTCGGGATTTTCTTGTTCGGGATCGGGAGCTTTGACAGATGCAGCAGATTGATGTCCAGCCACTCGCCGTAGGGCTGCCGCTCCGCGTAATATTTCTTGCACTCCTCGTCGGAGATGATGCGCTTCTGCTTCGTGTCCACAAGGAGAATCCGCCCCGGCTCCAGCCGGCTCTTCTTCACGACATGCTCCGGCGCGATGTCGAGCACGCCCACCTCAGAGGACAAAATCAGCCTGTTGTCGTCCGTGATGTAATACCGGGACGGGCGCAGTCCGTTGCGGTCGAGGGTCGCCCCGACCACATCTCCGTCGGAGAACAGAATCGCCGCAGGGCCGTCCCACGGCTCCATCATCGTCGCGTAGTAATGGTAGAAATCCTTCCGTTCCTGGTCCATGAACGTGTTATGCTTCCATGGCTCCGGAATCGTCACCATCATGGCGAGCGGCAGATCCATGCCGTTCATGTACAGGAACTCGAGCGTGTTGTCCAGCATCGCGGAATCAGAGCCTGTTTTCTGAACGACAGGGTAGATTTTGTCGAGATCCTTCTCCATGATCGGAGAATTCATGGTCTCCTCGCGGGCAAGCATACGGTCGATATTGCCGCGGATGGTATTGATTTCGCCGTTGTGCGCGATCATCCGGTACGGGTGCGCGCGGTTCCAGGACGGCGTGGTGTTGGTCGAGAAGCGGGAGTGCACGATGGCGATCGCAGTCCGGTACGACTCGCTCTGCAGATCCTGATAGAAGCGCCGCAGCTGGCTTACCAGGAACATTCCCTTGTAGACCACGGTGCGGGAGGACAGAGAACAGATATAGGTGTCCTCAGAGCTCTGCTCGAATTCGCGGCGGACGACATACAGTCTGCGGTCGAACTCAATTCCCTTCTCCACGTCCTTTGGCCGTCCGATGAAGCACTGGCAGATGCAGGGCATGCAGTCCCGTGCCGGCGCACCGAGAATATCCGGATTGGTCGGAACCTGCCTCCATCCGAGGAAGGGCAGGCCCTCCTTTTCCGTGATGACCTTCAGCATCCGCATGGCAAAGGTCCGCTTCAGAGTGTCCTGCGGCAGGAAGCACATTCCGATGCCGTAATCTCCCTCGCCGAGAGACTCCGCATCCTGAATGCCGGCATCCTTCATCGCCCCCGCAAAGAAGCTGTGACTGATCTGCAGCAGAATGCCGACGCCGTCGCCCACGCGGCCGGTTGCATCCTTTCCTGCCCGGTGTTCCAGCTTTTCCACAATATGCAGGGCATCGTCCAGCACCCGGTAATCCTTATGCCCGTCGATGTTGACGATGACGCCGATGCCGCAGGCATCATGTTCTCTGATCAATGGTCTTGCCATGTCTTCATCCTTTATAGTACGGAAACGGAAAGTCCCTGTGGAGGGAACCGGGAAGCGCCCGGTCCGCGCCTGAACTTTCCGTTCGTCAATATTTCTTCTGGTCCTGCCGGGCCGCTGTATTACCGCAGAGAGAACAGCAGCTCGCCGTATGTCGGATACGGCAGATATGCCTCGGGGATCAGTGCCTCCGCCGCGTCCACATGGCCGCGGAGCTCATCCATGTCCGCCAGAATGGTGTCGTGATAGTACGTCGCCGCATGAAGGACATCCACATCCGACTCAGCCTTCTTCGTATCCTCTCCAAGCTTTGTCAGCGCAGCGTCGATTGCATCCGCCTCGGTGTCGAGCGTGGACAGCACGTCTGTCTCGACCGTGCACTTTGCGGACGGAAGAACAGCCTTCTTGCCGCTCATCTCCTCCGTCAGCGCCTTCTCGTAGGAAACAAGACCGGAGATGAAATCCTTGCGGACCATATCCTGCATGGTCAGCGACTCGATGTGTACCGTCTTGCTGTAATTCTCGAGGAAGATCTCATAGCGGCTCTCCAGCTCGCTCTTCGTGAAGACCTTGTGCTTCGTGAAGAGTTCCACGCTCTTCTCCGAGATGAGGTGCGGCATTGCCTCCGGCAGGGACTTGAGATTATAGAGGCCTCTCTTCTCCGCCTCGGCGACCCACTCGTCGGTGTAGCCGTTGCCATTGAACAGCACCTTCTTGTGCTCGTCCAGCAGCTCCTTGAGCAGCTTCTTCAGCTCCGCGTCAAAATTTTCCTTCGGAACATCCTTCAATGCGTCGTAGATGTCGGACAGTGCTTCCGCCACCGCGGTGTTCAGCACGATGTTGGGGTCTGCAACCGACAGCGAGGATCCGGGCATACGGAACTCGAACTTGTTGCCCGTGAAGGCGAACGGCGAGGTCCGGTTGCGGTCCGTGGTATCCCGCATGATATGAGGCAGGACCGCGGCGCCCATGCCCATGGGAGTCTTTCCGGTTCCCTTGAATGCGGTCCCGTCGTCGATGCTCTTCAGCACGGCGGCGAGCTCGTCGCCGACAAAGATCGAGATGATGGCCGGCGGCGCCTCGTTAGCGCCCAGACGGTGATCGTTGCCCGCCGTGGCGACCGAGCAGCGGAGCAGATCCGCATATTCATCCACTGCGGTGATGACCGCCATCAGGAAGACCAGGAACTGCATATTCTGATCCGGCGTTGCGCCCGGATCGAGCAGGTTGACACCCGTGTCTGTGATGATGGACCAGTTGTTGTGCTTGCCGGATCCGTTGATCCCCTCAAACGGCTTCTCATGAAGCAGGCAGGCGTAATTGTGCTTGTCCGCAACCTTCTTCATCATCTCCATCGTCAGCTGGTTGTGATCCACCGCGACGTTGGCTGTCTCGAAGACAGGTGCAAGCTCATGCTGGGACGGCGCGACCTCGTTGTGCTTGGTCTTGGCCGGGACGCCGAGCTTCCACAGCTCCGCATCCAGATCATGCATGTATTCGGACACCTTCGGCTTGAGGACACCGAAGTAATGATCCTCCATCTCCTGCCCCTTCGGAGCCGGCGCGCCGATCAGCGTGCGCCCGCAGAGCAGCAGATCCTTTCTCTCCTTATACAGATCTTTGTCAATCAGGAAATACTCCTGCTCGGAACCCACGGTGGTGTCCACATGGGAGACCTCTTCATTGCCGAGAAGATGAAGCACCTTGACTGCCTCTGTGCTGAGTGCCTCCATGGAACGGAGCAGAGGCGTCTTCTTGTCCAGCGCCTCGCCGCCATAGGAGCAAAATGCGGTCGGGATGTACAGCGTGCCGTCCTTGATGAATGCCGGCGAGGATGGATCCCATGCCGTGTATCCTCTCGCTTCAAATGTCGCGCGCAGTCCGCCGGACGGGAAGCTCGAGGCATCCGGCTCGCCCTTTACCAGCTCCTTGCCGGAAAAGTCCAGAACCACGCCGCCATCCCCGGTGGGCGAAATAAAGCTGTCGTGCTTTTCTGCCGTCAGGCCTGTCATCGGCTGGAACCAGTGCGTATAATGCGTCGCGCCGTGCTCGATTGCCCAGTTCTTCATGACAGCCGCGACCGTGTTGGCCACATCCAGCTCCAGATGCGTTCCATTCTTGATCGTCTGATGCACCGCGCGGTACACATCCTTGGGAAGGCGTTCCTTCATGACCCTGTCATTGAAGACCAGGCTGCCGTACAGTTCGGGGATGCTCTTCGTGCTTCCTGTCTCTTCCATAATGTATCCTCCTCGTCATTGTCGTCTGCTCGGATCTGCGCGTCGGCTGCCCGGCACTGCGGCAGTCCGGACCTCCTGTCCGCCAGCCTCATGCCTCTCTCAGGCCTCTGCACATTCCTTTTACAAAGAAAGGCGCTGCAAAATCCATCCTGCATATGGATTTTCCAAGCGCCGTTGCTTTATGCGCCTATTATACACATTCATCCCAAAGTGTCAAGCGAAATGTATGCCTGTATACAATTCGCTCTTGACACCGGCGCCCTCCCGCATCATAATCATTGACAACGCTGGAGCGCCGGTTTTATGACTGCTGCCGGCCCCTGCGGATCAGCGGAAGCAAGCGGCAATGGCGCCGGTTTTTTTGTTGTGCCATTGCCGCTTTTATTATGGTTCTGCCGCGTGGCTTACGGTCAGTGCCGTGGAAAAGGAGAGCTTACCCATGTGTTCCATTCTTGCCTACTGCGGAAAATCCGCAGACATCGAAACCGTTCAGAAGATGCTTCAGGAGACGACCTCGAGAGGTCCGGACGATTCCCGGATTCTGAATACTGGTAATGGATACCTGGGCTTCAACCGGCTTGCCATCATGGGACTGACCGCATCCGGCATGCAGCCGTTCAAGCTGAACGGCAGTGCCGTCGTCTGCAACGGCGAGATCTACGGCTTCCGTCCGCTGCGGGACTATCTCAAACTGAACGGCTATACCTTCGCCAGCGACAGCGACTGCGAAATTCTTCTTCCTTTATATGAGAAGGTCGGCGTATCCATGTTCCGCATGCTCGACGCCGAGTTCGCCCTCGTCCTCTACGACGCCAGACAGAACACCTACATCGCCGCCCGCGATCCGATCGGCATCCGTCCGCTCTACTACGGATATGACAGGAACCAGGTGATCGTGTTCGCCTCCGAGCCGAAGAACCTGATCGGCGTCTGCGACCGGATCATGCCCTTCCCGCCCGGCCATTATTATAAGGATGGCCGCTTTGTCTGCTACCGCGACATGAGCGATGTGGAGTACTACTCTCACGACGATATGGATACCATCAGCCGGAACATTCACGACCGCCTGATGCGCGGCATTGAAAAGCGGCTCGACGCCGACGCGCCGGTAGGCTTCCTTCTCTCCGGCGGCCTCGATTCCTCCCTTGTCTGCGGTGCCGCCGCCAAAATTCTCGACAAGCCGCTGGAGACGTTCTCTGTCGGCATGGACATCGATGCCATCGATCTCAAGTATGCACGCGAGGTCGCGGAGTACATCCACAGCAATCACCATGAGGTCATCATCTCGCGGGACGATGTCATTCAGGCTCTCGACCCGGTCATCCACGCGCTCGGGACCTATGACATCACCACCATCCGCGCCTCCATCGGCATGTACCTCGTCTGCAAATGGATTCATGAGAACACCGATATCCGGGTGCTCCTGACCGGCGAAATCTCCGACGAGCTGTTCGGATACAAGTATACAGATTTTGCACCAGACGCCGAGGCCTTCCAGAAGGAGGCTGAGAAGCGCATCCGTGAGCTTCACATGTACGATGTGCTCCGCGCCGACCGCTGCATCTCCGTGAACTCCCTCGAGGCGCGCGTGCCGTTCGGTGATCTCGATTTTGTTGACTACGTCATGCACATTGATCCGGAGAAGAAGCTCAACCACTATGGCATCGGCAAGTACCTGCTCCGCCACGCGTTCGAGGAGGATGCTCTCATCCCGCACAACATCCTGATGCGCGAGAAGGCCGCGTTCTCCGATGCAGTCGGCCACAGCCTCCGCAACGACATCATCGACTACGCGAACGCCCATTACACCGACGAGGAATTCGAGGAGAAGCGCCGCAGATACACGCACGCCCAGCCCTTCACGAAGGAATCCCTGCTCTACCGCGAGATCTTTGAGAAGTACTACCCGGGACAGAGCGAGATGGTTGTCGGCTTCTGGATGCCGAACCGCGACTGGGCCGGCCTCGAGAACGTCAACGATCCCAGCGCCCGCGTCCTCTCCAACTACGGTGCGTCCGGCGTCTGACC
>Ga0256404_1006292_pt1 | contig 19845 bp, 16 predicted proteins | sample RumenRJG_01DNA_FD_185990 | JGI IMG/M metagenome (GOLD analysis project Ga0256404, IMG submission 185990) | Bovine rumen microbial communities from Lethbridge, Alberta, Canada - RJG_01 | ecosystem: Host-associated > Mammals > Digestive system > Stomach > Rumen | place: Canada: Alberta | collected...
CTTGATTCTGGATCCGTAAGGGATCGGATACTCTTTGGACTCGCCCGTCTCATCACTTGTAACAATGACTTCACGGCTCTTCTTGTTGTCAGGGATGGTGACCGTTCCGCTGAGTTCGGAGATGATCGCAAGTCCCTTCGGCTTACGCGCCTCGAACAGCTCCTCGACACGGGGAAGACCCTGTGTGATGTCGCCGCCGGCGACGCCGCCGGTGTGGAATGTTCTCATGGTCAGCTGTGTGCCGGGCTCACCGATGGACTGTGCCGCGATGATGCCGACCGCCTCGCCTACCTGAACCATTTCTCCGGTCGCCATGTTGGCGCCGTAGCACTTGGCGCAGATGCCCATGTGTGATCTGCAGGTCAGGATCGTGCGGATCTTAAGACCGTCGATCGCGCCTCCGCGCTTGCCTACGCCTCTCTCGAGGATCGCCGCTGCACGGCTGGGTGTGACCATGTGATTCTTCTTGACAATGATATTGCCTTCCGCGTCCTTGACGTCTTCACAGACAACGCGGCCCGTGATTCTGTCCTTGAGATCCTCGATCATGGCCTTGCCGTCCGTAAACGCCTTGACCGTCATGCCGGGGATGGACTCCTTGCCTTCGCAGCAGTCGACTTCCCTGATGATGAGCTCCTGGGAGACATCGACCATTCGTCTTGTCAGGTAACCGGAGTCTGCGGTACGCAGAGCCGTATCGGACAGACCCTTGCGGGCGCCGTGTGCGGACATGAAGTACTCCAGAACGTCCAGACCTTCGCGGAAGTTGGACTTGATCGGCAGCTCGATAGCACGGCCGGTCGTATCTGCCATCAGTCCGCGCATACCTGCCAGCTGCTTGATCTGCTGGTTGCTGCCTCGAGCTCCGGAATCGGCCATCATGAAGATGTTGTTGTACTTATCCAAACTGGAGAGCAGCACGTCTCTGAGTTCGTTATCCGTCTCCGTCCATGTATCCACAACAGCTCTGTATCTCTCTTCCTCGGTCATCAGACCTCTGCGGAAGTTCTTGGAGATCACGTCGACGGTCTCCTGCGCTTTCTTGAGCAGTTCCTTCTTCTGCGGAGGAACCGTGATGTCCGCGATGGAAACGGTCATGGCTGCGACTGTGGAATACTTATATCCCATAGCCTTGATCAGGTCGAGCACTTCGGCAGTCTTGAAGGTGCCGTGGGTGTCGATGATCGCCTGCAGGATCTTCTTGAGGTCTTTTTTCTTGACCAGGAAATCGACTTCGGGAAGCAGATAGTTTTCGGGCTTTCTGCGATCCACGAATCCGAGGTCCTGAGGAATGATCTCATTGAACAGAAGTCTGCCGAGGGAGGTATCGATGATACCGGTTACGACTTCTCCGTCCTCTCTGGTCTTGCTGACCCTGACTCTGATCTTGGAATGGAGCGTAATATAGTGATTCTCGTAAGCGAGGATCGCTTCGTTCATGCTGTGGAAGCATCTTCCCTCGCCGGGCTCTCCGTCTCTCTGCTGTGTCAGATAGTAGATGCCCAGAACCATATCCTGAGAAGGAACAGCGACCGGGCCGCCGTCCGAAGGCTTCAGCAGGTTGTTGGGAGACAGGAGCAGGAATCTGCACTCTGCCTGTGCTTCAACGGAAAGAGGAAGGTGGATTGCCATCTGGTCTCCGTCGAAGTCTGCGTTGAACGCGGTACAGACCAGGGGGTGAAGCTTGATCGCCTTACCTTCTACGAGGATGGGCTCAAAAGCCTGAATTCCGAGTCTGTGCAGCGTAGGTGCGCGGTTGAGCATTACGGGATGCTCTTTGATGACGTCCTCGAGGATATCCCAGACCTGGGGATCCACACGCTCGACAAGTTTCTTGGCGTTCTTGATATTCTGAGAAATATTTCTCTTTTCAAGTTCCTTCATGACGAAGGGCTTGAAGAGCTCAAGAGCCATTTCCTTCGGCACGCCGCACTGATAGATCTTCAGCTCGGGGCCGACGACGATAACGCTTCGTCCGGAGTAGTCGACACGCTTACCCAGAAGGTTCTGTCTGAAACGTCCGCCTTTACCCTTGAGCATGTCGGACAGAGACTTGAGCGCTCTGTTGCCGGGGCCCGTGACGGGGCGGCCGCGTCTGCCGTTGTCGATCAGGGCGTCAACCGCTTCCTGAAGCATTCTCTTCTCGTTTCTGACGATGATATCGGGAGCACCCAGCTCCAGAAGTCTCTTCAGACGATTGTTTCTGTTGATGATCCTTCTGTAAAGGTCATTGAGGTCGGAAGTAGCAAATCTGCCGCCGTCGAGCTGTACCATGGGACGAAGATCCGGAGGAATGACCGGGATGCAGTCCATGATCATCCAGGAAGGAGAATTTCCGGACTCGCGGAAGGCCTCGATGACTTCCAGTCTCTTGATGATCCTGGCTCTCTTCTGGCCCTGCACGGTCTCCATCTGCGCGCTCAGTTCCTGGTACTCTTCCTCGACCTTGACGTCAAGGAGCAGCTGCTTGATCGCCTCCGCACCCATTCCGGCGCGGAACTTGTTGCCGTATTTTTCTCTTGCTTCCTGGTACTCGCGCTCTGTCAGGACCTGCTTGTACTGAAGATCGGTCGATCCTTTGTCCAGTACAATGTAGGAGGCAAAATACAGAACTCTCTCGAGCACCTTCGGAGAGAGGTCAAGGATCAGGCCCATTCTGCTGGGGATTCCCTTGAAATACCAGATGTGGGAAACAGGCGCTGCGAGCTCAATGTGACCCATTCTCTCGCGGCGGACGCTGGATTTTGTGATCTCAACGCCGCACCTGTCGCAGATCACGCCTTTATAGCGGATCTTTTTATATTTGCCGCAATAGCACTCCCAGTCCTTTTTGGGTCCGAAGATCCTCTCACAGAACAGGCCGTCTCTCTCAGGCTTCAGTGTTCTGTAGTTGATCGTCTCGGGTTTTGTCACTTCACCGTGAGACCATTCTCTGATCTTTTCCGGTGAAGCAAGCCCGATCTTGATCGCTTCAAAAGCAACCGGCTGATAGTTTTGCTGTTTCGTATTAGGCATTAGTAATCCTCCCCGGAATCTTCGCTTGTGTAGCCGTCGTTATCCAGATTAAGAGCTTCTAATTCAATATCGTCGCCGAAACCATCCAGATCATCGCTGTCCGAATTTCCGTCAGGCTCAGGCTCTACATCTTCCAGCTCACCTGCCGCGTTAAATTCTTTGCTGCTGAATCCGCCGCGCTCAAGCTGCGCCTGATCGGGACTGCCGTAGTCCTTGAAGTTGTTCTTCATCTCGAAGCGGTACACAGAGGAATCGCCGTAATCGATGTCCTCTTTGATCTCAACGACTTCACCCTTCTCATCGAGAACCTGCACGTCAAGGCCCAGTGCCTGGAGCTCTTTGAGAAGAACCTTGAAGGACTCCGGAATTCCGGACTCGGGAATATTCTCTCCCTTAATGATCGCTTCGTAGGTCTTGACACGGCCGACTACGTCGTCCGACTTGATCGTCAGGATCTCCTGCAGTGTATAAGCCGCGCCGTATGCCTCCAGTGCCCAGACTTCCATTTCTCCGAAACGCTGGCCGCCGAACTGAGCCTTGCCGCCCAGAGGCTGCTGTGTTACCAGGGAGTAAGGGCCTGTAGAACGTGCGTGGATCTTATCGTCTACCAGGTGGTGGAGCTTGAGGTAATGCATGTGGCCGATCGTAACAGGGTTATCGAACAGCTCGCCCGTACGTCCGTCTCTGAGCCAGACCTTGCCGTCTCTGGAGATCGGAACGCCCTTCCACAGTTCTCTGTGGGCGCGGTTGTCATACAGGTATTTCATTGTCTCGGGACGTACGGACTCTTTATATTTTGCCTCAAAGCCGTCCCAATCCATATTTACATAGTCATTGGCGAGGTCGAGGGCGTCCATGATGTCGTCCTGGCTCGCGCCGTCGAAGTTTGGAGTCGCCACGTTGAATCCGAGCGCTTCCGCAGCAAGGGACAGGTGGATCTCCAGGATCTGTCCGATGTTCATACGGGAAGGAACGCCCAGGGGGTTCAGCACGATGTCCAGAGGACGGCCGTTGGGAAGATAAGGCATATCTTCGATGGGCAGAACTCTGGAGACAACACCCTTGTTTCCGTGACGGCCTGCCATCTTATCGCCGACGGAGATCTTTCTCTTCTGTGCGATATAGATGCGGACCGCTTTGTTGACGCCGGGGCTGAGCTCGTCACCGTTCTCGCGCTCAAACACCTTGGTGTCAACGATGATGCCGTACTCGCCGTGAGGAACCTTCAGGGAAGTGTCACGCACTTCTCTTGCCTTCTCGCCGAAGATAGCGCGCAGGAGCTTTTCCTCCGCGGTCAGTTCCGTCTCTCCCTTGGGAGTGACCTTTCCGACCAGGATATCGCCTGCACGGACTTCCGCGCCGATGCGGATGATTCCGTTCTCATCCAGATCCTTGAGTGCGTCCTCGCCTACGCCTGGCACATCTCTCGTGATCTCTTCCGCGCCGAGCTTTGTATCTCTGGCTTCGCAGTCATATTCCTCGATGTGAACAGATGTATATACGTCATCTCTGACAAGGCGCTCACTCAGAAGGACCGCGTCCTCGTAGTTGTAGCCTTCCCAGGTCATGAAACCGATCAGAGGGTTCTTGCCCAGTGCAAGCTCACCGTTGCAGGTGGAAGGGCCGTCTGCGATGATCTGGCCTTCCGCCACTCTCTCGCCGGTAAAGACGATCGGCTTCTGGTTGTAGCAGTTGCTCTGGTTAGAGCGCTCAAACTTGGACAGGTGAATCTCTTCCCTGGTGCCGTCGTCGTAAGCCATCTTGATCGTTGTGGCGTCAACGAATTCAACAACACCTGCCTTGGGGGAGATCACGCACACGCCCGAGTCGCGGGCTGCCTTGGACTCCATACCGGTGCCGACTGCCGGCGCCTCTGTGGTAAGGAGCGGAACTGCCTGTCTCTGCATGTTCGATCCCATCAGCGCGCGGTTAGCGTCGTCGTTCTGAAGGAAAGGAACCAGGGATGTCGCCACGGAGAATACCATTCTCGGGGATACGTCCATATATTCGAAAACTGTCTTCCTATAGGAAGAAGTCTCGGTTCTGTAACGGCCGGATACGTTGTTGTCGACAAAATATCCATTCTCGTCAAGAGGCGTGCTCGCCTGCGCCACATGGTAATTATCTTCTTCGTCGGCCGTCATATAGACGACTTCGTCGGTGACGCGCGGGTTCATCGGATCACTCCGGTCGACCTTTCTGTAAGGTGCCTCAATAAAACCATACTCGTTGATACGCGCATAGCTTGCCAGGGAGTTGATCAGACCGATGTTGGGACCTTCGGGAGTCTCGATCGGGCACATTCTTCCGTAGTGAGTATAGTGAACGTCTCGGACCTCGAATCCTGCACGGTCTCTGGAAAGACCGCCGGGACCCAGTGCGGACAGACGTCTCTTGTGTGTAAGCTCACCCAGAGGGTTGTTCTGGTCCATGAACTGGGACAACTGGGAAGATCCGAAGAATTCCTTGACTGCCGCCTGTACGGGCTTGATATTGATCAGGCCCTGGGGAGAGATCTCCTCGGAGCTGTCATGAGTCGTCATTCTCTCGCGGACAACTCTCTCCATTCTGGAGAGGCCGATCCGGTACTGGTTCTGAAGAAGTTCACCGACGCTGCGGATTCTTCTGTTGCCCAAATGGTCGATGTCGTCGCTGCCGCCGATCCCATATTCCAGGTGCATGTTGTAGTTGATGGAAGCAAGGATATCTTCCTTCGTAATGTGCTTCGGGATCAGCTCGTGAACGCTCTTTCTGAGGGCGTCTGCAAGCGCTTCGGGATCCGTATTGTCCTGATACTGAAGGAGGATCTCTCTCAGTGCGGGATAGTAAACCAGTTCAGTAATTCCGAGTTCTTCGGGATCGCAGTCCACGTAGTGTGTGATGTCAACCATCAGGTTGCTGAGCACCTTGACATTGCGCTCTTCCGTGCGGATCCACACATAGGGGATCGCACTGTTCTGGATCTCGTCGGCCATCTCTCTTGTTACGACTTCGCCGGCTGTTCCCAGAATATCGCCATTGGCCTCGTCCACTACATCTTCCGCCAGGATCTGGTCCTTGATGCGGCTTCTGAAAGCGAGTTTCTTATTGAATTTGTATCTGCCGACCTTAGCGAGATCATATCTGCGGGGATCAAAGAACATCGCATTGATCAGGCTGTCCGCGCTCTCGACGGAAAGCGGCTCGCCGGGACGGATCTTCTTGTACAGTTCGAGAAGACCGCTCTCATAATTATTGGAAATATCCTTGACGAAGCTGGCGCGGATCTTGGGCTCGTCACCGAAGAGATCGAGGATCTCCTCATCGGTGCCGATTCCGAGCGCGCGAATGAGAACCGTGACAGGAACCTTCCTGGTGCGGTCTACTCTGACATAGAATACGTCGTTCGCGTCCGTCTCATACTCCAGCCAGGCGCCTCTGTTGGGGATCACCGTGCAGGAGAAGAGCTTCTTGCCGAATTTATCCTTATCGATACCGTAATAGATGCCGGGGGAACGGACCAGCTGGCTGACGATGACACGCTCCGCGCCGTTGATCACGAACGTTCCCGTGCTCGTCATAAGAGGAAGATCTCCCATGAAGATCTCCTGTTCCTTGACTTCCTTGTCGTTTTCCTTGTCGAAAAGACGCACTTTTACCATAAGAGGTGCTGCGTAAGTAGCATCTCTTTCCTTGCACTTCTCGATGGAATACTTGACTTTATCTTCGCAGAGTTTATAGCTGACAAAGGACAGACTCAGCCTTCCGCTGAAATCCTCGATCGGAGAGATGTCATCAAAGACCTCCTGCAGACCCTTCTCAAGAAACCACTTGTAAGAATCCGTCTGCACTTCGATCAGGTTGGGCATGGGCAGCACTTCCTTCTGGCGCTGATAACTCATGCGCATGCTCTTGCCTTCCCCTATAGGATGTATCCTGTATTTTTCCATCTGGTTCACCCCGTATTATATGAAATCTATATAAAATGTGTCTGCGCGCGCCCTTTGCCCTCCGACAGCCGTATAACTATTTTCGGGCAGCACAAAAACTCGGCACGCAAAAAAGATGCGAATAATATTCTATCATCGCATTGTCCAGCAGTCAATAATTATTTTTTAATAATTTGTGAATGAAGTATTAATAACCAGTCTCCTGATCCAAGGCCCGAGAATCGGACCACTTCTATATCGATATGAAATCCGGCCATCCTGATGGACAGCCGGATCCCTTAAATTCATTTTCTGATTGAGAGCAATTACTTAATAGTAACAGTAGCTCCAACTTCCTCGAGCTTAGCCTTGATGGCCTCAGCCTCTTCCTTGGGAAGTGCTTCCTTGATTACCTTCGGAGCGCCTTCGACGGCTTCCTTAGCTTCCTTCAGGCCAAGGCCGGTGATCTCACGGACAACCTTGATGACCTTGATCTTCTGAGCGCCGAAGCTTGTCAGCTCAACGTCAAACTCGGTCTTCTCTTCAACTGCCTCTGCGGGGCCTGCTGCGACAACTGCAACACCTGCAGCTGCGGAAACGCCAAACTCTTCTTCACAAGCCTTAACCAGCTCGTTGAGTTCCATAACAGTAAGTTCTTTGATCGCATCGATGATCTCAGCGTTTGTTAACTTTGCCATTGTATTTACCTCCATGTAAATTGATTTGAAATAGGACTTCTAAAAAGAATTAGAATAAATCAGCTTCTGCAGATACAGCCTTATGCCTCTGCGGGAGCCTCTGCTGCCTGCTCGCCGTCCTTCTCCGCGATCTGCTTGATAACGCGCGCGAAGCTGGAAATCGGAGCCTGCCAGCTGCCGAACAGTCTGCCCAGAAGGACTTCTCTTGTGGGGATCTTAGCGACCTCACTGAGTCCGGCGGGATCCACGACCTTACCTTCTACAACACCGCCCTTGATCTCGAGCTTGTCAGCCTTCTTGGCGAACTCGCACAGGATACGAGCGGGAGCTGTAGCATCATCCTTGGAAACTGCCAGAGCACTGGGTCCGTTCAGAAGATCGGAGAGACCTTCGCAATCTGTGCCCTTGAATGCGAAATTCATCATGGTGTTCTTATAGACCTTATAAGTCACACCGGCTTCGCGGAGCTGTTTGCGGAGCTCTGTGTCCTGCTGAACTGTCAGACCTCTGTGGTCAACGAGAACCACTGACTGTGCACCGTCGATCGCCGCGGAAATTTCCTTGACGACCGGCTGTTTCAATTCAACCTTTGCCATTTTGTTACCTCCTTATAGATTTTGGAGCCGAAACGAAGAAAAACCCGTCTTCGCGAAGACGGGTGAAAATTCAAATCCACTTCAGCATGCATCTGCATGTCTGGGTGTCGATCCACATCCTCGGCAGGCAGATCACTCTTTACGCCTTGCGGCACCTGCTGTCTTCGGCTTGGCTTTTAACCTTAGGTATCTTACCATTCGATTATGTATTTGTCAACAGCTATTTTGCTGCGATTCGATTGCCTTTTCTTTTTTTGCTGTTTTGACGCGATCTGATTCCGCGCCTACTCCTGCGTGAAGAAGCCGTTCTCATCTATGACCACGCCCGGGGAGACGCTCTGCATCTCATCGAGGACTCTCTGCTTCTCCGAGCCTTCCATGGTGCTCACGCCGCGGTACTGCAGCATGGGGATGAACTGCAGGGAACTGATCGAAGGCTCCTTCGTATTTACCGTCACCCGGAGCACTCCCGTATCCCGTGCCGCCGCGCCAAAAAAGTAATTGCCGAGGCTGTAAAAGACAGGAACGTCATCCACGTATTCTATATTTTGCAGGACATGCGGGTGGGATCCCACGATCAGATCTGCCCCCGCCTCCGCCAGTTCCTGTGCTTTGGTCGTCTGGCTCCAGTCCTGGGAGGGCATCTTCTCCGTTCCCCAGTGCGTGTAGACGATGACCAGGTCCGCTTTCTCTTTGGCCTCCCGGATTTTCTCGCACAGGCGCGTGGTATCCAGCATGCGAAAGACGCCCGGACTGTCCTCGCCGGCCTCTCTCGTGTCGGGGTTCTCATAGCGCTCGATCTCCGTCGCGTTCAGGATCGCGACCGTCGTCCCGTTCGCGATGCAGTAAGCGGTCTGCTCCGCGTCCTCGATATTGCGGCCCGCCCCGATATAGGGGATCCCCTCCTCATCCAGAGTGTCGAAGGTATCAAGGGCGCCCTCTTCTCCGTAATCATAGACGTGGTTGTTGGCCAGCGCCGCGATGTCTGTCCCCATCTCTCCCAGCCACTGCGCGGTCCACGGCGAACAGCGAAAAGTAAAAGTCTTGCCCGCAGTGGGCGTTCCCCTGTCCGTATAAGGAAATTCATTATTGACCACAAGGAAATCGGCGCCCGTCAGCGTCTCCCAAGTCGCGTCGTCAAAGCAGGCCCGGATCCCATCCGAATAGGCGATGGAACTCCACGGATTCTGCCCCGTCTCAAATATGATATCCCCGACAAAGACAATCGAGATCTCGCTGTCAGACGCAGGGCCGTTTTCAGGGGTGATCCATTTGCCGTCCTCTCTTGTGAGGACTTTCCCGGAAGCAGTGATGATGGCTTTGGCCCCTTCCGGGTCCATGGCCTTTTTCCTGAACTCCTCCACTGTCGGTTCGACCTGCGACAGAACTGCCTCTGCGGCCCTCTTCACCATGATCTCCTGCGCGCCGAGCGTCTCTGCCGCCGCTCCGAGGGTGGCGGGCCGGATCATGGCGGCGCATGCGACTGCCGCTGTAAGTGCTGCTGTGATCGCGATCTTTTTCCTGAACACTTTGGTCCTGAACACTGTGGCGCTCCTTTCATTTTGTGTCACGGGGACGTATCTACTGACACATTTTGTTCCAAAATGTGTCAGTAGATACGTCCCCGTGACACACCTCATGACACAAGAAAAGGAGTTCCTGCAGGAACTCCTCTCCTCTTAATGACTTAATAACGGTTTGCGATAACCTTCACGCCGGGGCCCATGCTGGTCGCGATGGAGATGCTCTTGAGATACTGACCCTTAACTGCGGCGGGCTTAGCCTTAACGATCGCAGCCATCAGTGCGTCATAGTTCTCCATGAGCTGTTCCTGTGTGAAGGAAGCCTTGCCGATCGGGCAGTGGATGATGTTGGACTTGTCAAGTCTGTACTCGATCTTACCGGCTTTGATGTCGTTGATTGCCTTTGTTACATCCATAGTAACTGTGCCTGCCTTAGGGTTGGGCATCAATCCCTTAGGACCAAGGACGCGGCCGAGACGACCGACAACGCTCATCATATCAGGTGTTGCAACTACTACGTCAAAATCCAGCCAGCCTTCGTTCTGGATCTTGGGAAGAAGCTCCTGGCCGCCGACATAATCAGCGCCTGCTGCCTGTGCTTCGTCGAGCTTTGCGCCCTTAGCGAATACAAGGACTCTGACCTTCTTACCGGTTCCTGCGGGAAGTACTACCGCGCCGCGGATCTGCTGATCGGCGTGACGGCCATCGCAGCTTGTGCGGATGTGGATCTCAACAGTCTCATCAAATTTTGCAGATGCAGTTTCCTTTGCAAGAGCAATTGCCTCTGCGGGCTCATATAATTTAGCGCGGTCAACCTTCTTGGAGGCTTCCGCAAATCTCTTTCCGTGCTTCATCTTCTATTCCTCCTGTGTGTGTCTCAGTCCTGGACTGTGATTCCCATGCTTCTGGCGGTTCCGGCGATCATGCTCATAGCTGCTTCGAGGGAAGCTGCGTTGAGGTCGGGCATCTTCATTTCCGCGATCTCTTTGATCTGATCCTTGGTGACAGAACCGACTTTCTGCTTGTTCGGAACACCGGAGGCCTTCTGCAGGCCTGCTGCCTTCTTGAGAAGTACAGGTGCCGGCGGAGTCTTGGTGATGAAACTGAAAGATCTGTCAGAGTAGACAGTGATGACGACAGGGATGATCAGATCACCCATGTCAGCGGTCTTAGCATTGAACTGCTTGGTGAATTCCATGATGTTGACACCGTGCTGTCCGAGTGCAGGACCTACCGGCGGAGCAGGAGTTGCCTTGCCGGCCTTAATCTGCAATTTGATGTAACCAGTTACCTTTTTTGCCATTGTTTCCTCCTTTGTGGTACTATGCGCAGCTCTTACGCTGCTCCCACTGTTTGCGGCGGCTTTGCCGCCTGTTTCTATATATCAGACGAAAGCGTTCCGTCTCATATAACTGATCGTGATGACCCGCCGACCCGTAAATCAGCCGAGCTTTCTGACCTCCGCGAAGCTGATCTCTACAGGGATCTCGCTTCCGAACATCTCCACTTTGATCGTGGTCATCTGCTTGTTGAAGTCGATCTTCTGTACCTGGCCGACCGTATCCTTCCAGATTCCGGCCACAACAGTGACAGAATCGCCGACTTCGAAGTCCACCGTGATGCTGCCCGTATGAATGCCCAGGCTCTTCATCTCAGCTTCCGTCAGCGGCACCGGTTTGCTTCCCGGTCCCACAAATCCCGTTACGCCGCGGGTGTTGCGGACCACATACCAGGTGTCGTCATTCATGACCATATTGACAAGCACGTAGCCGGGGAACATCTTCTTGGAGACATTCTTGCGGGCACCGTTCCTGACCTCTACCGTATCCTGCATGGGAACTCTGACCTCAAAGATCTGGTTCTCAAGATGACGGTTCTCGATCGTCTTCTCAATATTGATCTTTACCTTATTCTCATAGCCGGAATAAGTATGCGCCACATACCAGAGCGGTACGTCTGTGATCGCGCTCTCATCAAGCTGCTCTTCCTCGCCGCCGGAGCCCTGCGCCTCCAGGGAAGCCTTCACGGCAGCTTCATCAGCCGCATCCGTATCCGCCTCTCCCTGTTTAAGGACTCTCTCAGCCTCGGCTTTCTCGAGGTCAGCTGCCTTCTTGGTAAAATCAGGCCTTCTGATCTCGCGGACACCCGGAAGAACGCCCGCTTTTACACGGACACCGCCGCTGCGATGCTCTTTGTTCATATCTGCCATTGACTTACCTCATCAGTTCGCCTTAAATGTTGTCAGCCATTCGATCAGGTTCTGCGCGCCGAAATCAATGACCGCAATGAGAAGCGCGGTGACAACGGTAACGCACAGTACCGCGACCAGCTGTTTCACAAGCGTATCCCGATCCGGCCATATGATCTTCCTGAATTCAGCCTTGACGCCTTTCCAGAAGGTGCTGAACTTTGACTGATTGGCCGTACTGTCGTTCTTTGCCATTTCACTTACCCCTTAATTACTTGGTCTCTTTGTGAGTAGTGTGTCTCTTGCAGAATCTGCAGTATTTCTTGGTCTCGATTCTCTCAGGATGAGTCTTCTTATCCTTTGTGGTATTGTAGTTGCGCTGTTTGCACTCTGTGCAGGATAATGTAATTCTTGTACGCATAACGTGTCACCTCCGCGTTAATTTTCTTCACATACAGGCATTTTTAGTGCATAAAAAAAAGACCTGTGACAATCTCGAATACTAAATTAACATACTTGACAGGCATAGTCAAGCAGTATCCGCCAAAATTTGGCTCCCGGAAAATCGAAGGATGCAGGCGTTCTTTATGAGCCTGCATCCTTTTCAGATCCGAAGATTTACTTATTCAGTTCCTCCGCTGCCGCATCCAGCGACGCTCTGATCACTTTGTCCATGTCAAAATATTTATAGAGGCCAAGTCTCCCTCCGAACAGCACGTTCTTCTTCCCGCGCGCCAGTTCGTGATACTTTTCATAGACCGCGTTGTTCCTGTCGTTGTTGACGGGATAATAAGGCTCCATTCCCTTCTGCCAGGTCGCCGGGTACTCTCTTGTGATGATGGTGCCCTTGATCGGCTCGCCTGTCTCAGAGTCCTTGCCGAACTCAAAGAACTTGTGCTCGATGATTCTGGTAAAAGGCACCTCTCTCTCGGTGTAGTTGACGACTGCGTTGCCCTGGAAGTTGTCCGTCTCGGGGAGCTCTTCGCTCTCAAATCTCAGAGAGCGATACTCGAGAGGTCCATAGCAGTCCTCGAAGAATTCATCTACCATGCCGGTGTAGAGGACCTTATGGAAGGTGTCTCCGTCCATCTCGAATACAGTACCTTCGCCGTCCGCCGCCGGGACTTCCTTCACAGCCTTCTTAAAATCGACCCCGAGCTTTACGGGAATGCCCGCAAGGAGCTTTTCGACGATCTGCGTGTAGCCGCCCACCGGAATGCCCTGATAGGGATCGTTGAAGTAGTTGTTGTCAAAGGTGAACCGGAAAGGCAGTCTTTTGATAATGAAGGAAGGCAGTTCCTTGCAGTCTCTGCCCCACTGCTTCTCTGTATATCCCTTGATCAGCTTCGTATAGACATCCCTTCCCGCCAGGGACAGAGCCTGCTCCTCGAGGTTGGAGGGATTCTCCACAGCGGCTTCCTTCCGCTGCTTCTCGATGATCTCCATGGCCTGGGCCGGCGTCTGGATATTCCACATCTTGCTGAAAGTGTTCATATTAAAAGGAAGATTGTAGAGTTCATCCTTGTAGCGCGCGACGGGGCAATTAATGTAGTTGTTAAACTGCGCAAAATTCTGAACGAAGTCCCACACTTCCTTATCCGAAGTATGGAAAATGTGAGCGCCGTAAACGTGTACATTGATCCCGTTCTTCTTCTCTGTATAAATATTGCCCGCGATGTGATCTCTGCGATCGATCACAAAGCATTTCTTTCCGGCCTTTGCCATCTCGTGAGCAAATACCGCGCCGTATAAACCTGCACCTACGATCAGATAATCAAACTGCATATTCACCTCTTATCTACATTCTCGATCAGACTGTCACTCTTCTGCAGACTGCTGATATTCCGGGATGTGTGTGTAGTCCTCCATAATCTCAAGAACCCTTTTTCTTCCGGCTTTATTGAGTTTCCAATAGCGCTCCATCACTTTGCGGGTCGTGATCTGTGAGGAAACAGAATTTCCTTCCTCAAGGGGACTGAAATCCAACGGGTTCAAGGATAACGCCTCGCAAATTCTGATCACCGTGTTGTAAGCCATACCGTCGACACCCCGCTCCAGTGCTGTGATCAGTGTACTGTATGGAATATTCATGGCAACGGCGAACTGCCTGATGCTCTTATACCTCGATAAAATGACTCCCTTCAGGATTTCTGCCTTTTTCTTGCTGTCCATTTCTGAAACCTCCCTCTACGCGCAATACTTTCTAGTCTAAGTCTCAGACCTCTTTCCTTCCGGAACCGCACTCCCGTGCACCGGTTAGTAATGTATAAATATTACTGTCACTAATTAATTATTATAGCATCATTTTCACATCAAAGACAATGCTTTCTTGTTCATTATAACATACGCTGATCTGCGCCTTATTCGCCGTCGCGATCGCCCTGGCGGCGCTCAGCCCGATCCCGTATCCGCCTTTCTTCTGCGTCCGCGCTTCATCCCGCCGGTAGAACCGGTCAAACAGTTTCTCCGGATTCTCTTCCACATCGGACGGATCGATCGTATTCGACTGCCGCAGCACCGCGTATTTTCCTTCCGAAAAGGCCGTCAGTGTGATCTTTCCGCCCTCCGGCGTATATTTGACCGCGTTGTCCAGAAGGATCCCGATCAGCTGCCCAATAGTATCTCTGTTGGCATTTACCTTGATCTGCGGCGTCTCAATGATAAACTCGAGCTTTTTCTCATGCGCCGGCACTTCGAACGGCGCGGCCGCCTCTTTGATCAGCTCTCCCAGGTCAAAATATTGCATGGGGAGCTTTAAATCCGCCTCATCCATCTTGGACAGGGTGAGAAGGTTCTGCATCAGGCCGCTCAGCCTCTTTGTCTGCGCCTTTATGTTGCGGGTCCACTTGGATTCTCCGTTAAAGAGCTCCAGCGCCTCCGTGTTGGTCAGAATGATCGCCAGCGGCGTCTTAAGCTCGTGCCCGGCGTTCGTCACAAACTGTTTCTGCCGCACTATATTCTCGGCGATTGGAGCGATCGCCCTGCGGGAGAGAACACTCACAAAAATGAACATCAACGCCCAGGCGGCCGCCGCAATCACGAGAGAGATGACCACCACGGACAGCACCGCGGAAATCTGTGACGAGACGTCTATAAAAGCGGCGGTCCTGCCCCCGTCTCTCTCGGCAATATAATAGAAGAAATTCCCCAGAATTCCGGATTCTTTTGCTCTTTTAGCCGCTCTGAGTCCGTATTCCTGCGCCTCCTCATCCGTTACGGAATAGATATTTGCGGTGTCCGTGGACTCGACCGCATTTTCCGCATTGTAGTTTACGAGAAAGTAGCGGACAGCCATGACGTCGTCCGGAGACATCCTTCTTCTGAAGAAGGAAGACCCATTCTCCCCCTTATGGGAAGGAGGCCCGGCTTCCCGTCCTTCTTCCCCGGGCTGAGAATTGGCCGATTCCTCATCCGTGCCGGTGCCTTTCGAGTCACTGTCATCCGTGCCGGTGTCTTTCGAGTCACTGTCATCCGTGTCTGTGTCGTCGAGGTCATCCTCATACCGGTCGTCGGGATCCCAGTCCCCATAGAACCAGTCGTCCGACTCCCATTCATCCGGGTCTCTTCCCGCCTCCTTCATATCGTCAAAGGCCGGCGCTCCGCCGTGTTCAGCAAGCATCTGCGCCGTCCACCTGGCGTCCCTGTAGACGCCGACACTGTATATGCCGCAGATCGCGCAGATCACCGCGAGGAGAAGGACAGTGATCGCGGTCATCGCTGTTTTGACAAATTTAACTTGCAGCTCTCTGACCATTCCGTCTCCTGTTATGTTGACAATGTGTATCCTATATTTCTCTTGGCGGTGATCTTTACGCCGGATCCCACCGCCGCGATTCTCTTTCTCAGATAGGATATGTATACCCACACGGCTCCGATGTCCGCGTCCGTGTCATACCCCCAGACCTTTTCAAGAAGATCCTCCGAGGACAGATAGATCCCGTGATTGAGCATCAGGACCTCCATCATCTGGTATTCCACCTTGGGCAGGGTGACTTTCCGGTCGCCGCAGCGAAGCTCCGAGCTGCCGCTGTCCAGAACCAGGTCGCCGAACTGCCTGACGTCCGGCTGATACTCTTCCCTGCGCCTGAGCATAGCCCTGATTCTCGCGAGAAGTTCGCCCATGGCAAACGGTTTGGGAAGGTAATCGTCCGCCCCCGCGTCCAGGCCTTCGATCCGGTCCTCGATCTGCGACTTGGCCGTAAGAAGGAGTACCGGCGTGCGGTTTCCCTCCTTCCTGATCTGTTTGAGCACTTCCAGCCCGGTCAGCCCGGGCATCATGATATCCATAACAATGCCGTCGTAGTCGCCGGCGTGGATATAATCAAGCGCCTCTTTCCCGTCGAACACGGCGTCCACCTGGTAGCGGTGGTATTCAAGAATATCCGTGACAGCCTCGGACATAGCGGGCTCGTCTTCTGCCAGAAGAAGTTTCATATAGAGATACCTTTTAAAGAATGTCCTTTTAAAACTGTGTCCTTGAAAAATAATGCCCTTTTAAGACAATCCCCTTTTGTCGTACATCGCCGTTCTCAGTTTGCGGCTTCGGGCGCTCCTTCCCCTGAAGGCGTCGCCTGCGTACCGGAAGATTCCGCCTCCACTTCGATCGCCGTGTAGGTCCCGTCAGGCGTCCAGCCCAGTTTCTCGGCGATCACCGGGTTGTAATAGGCGACAGCCGTATCCCGCATGCGGTCGATAGAGATCTTGGAGATGTCTCCTCTGTCCTCATAGTCATCGGCCTCGTCGTCCTCGTTGTTGTAGTTATCGGGCTTGTCGATGCCGTAGACCAGCACATCATAGGCCATATCAGCCGTGCGCTTGCCCATCTCATAGTAATCGATGCCGTAAGAAGCCAGCGCGCCCGCCTTGCACATATTCTCATCCGAGCCGAACACTTTGGTTCCCTTTTCAAGAGAGATTCTCCCAACCATGTCCATATTTCTGGCCAGCATATCGTCGTTAGGAAGATAGATCGTCCCGCATTCCTCGCAGGCCTTGGTGATCACGCTCTCCATCTCGCTCTCATCGCGAAAAGTGTACTCGCCGTACTCCGCGCCGTCGTCATTAAGATAGCTCTTCATAAGCTTGCACTGGAAGCCCGAATTCATCTCTTCACTGCAGTAAACGATGCCGATCCTGCTGCCGCCCGCGACGTGCACCAGATAATCCCTCTGTGATTCCATCGGAGGAAGATCCGAGATTCCGGTCACATTGCCGCCGGGCTCATTTACGGAGCTGACGCCGCCGGCAATGATATAGTCTGTGACGCCCATACCCACAATGGGAACGTCCTTCGTCGCGCTGTATGCCTGCCTGAGCGCGAGGGTGCCTCCGACCACGAGCAGGTCGTCCTTGTCCTGCATGAAGTGGTCAATGATCACGTCGCAGCCCATCGCAGTGCCGTCCGCGACCTGGTAATCGATCACGACCTCGTCCCCCATCAGTTCATTCAAGTGATCCTGAAATCCTTCTGCTGCCAGAGTCAGAGACTCGTTGCCGGACTGCTGGATGATCCCCACGTAGTATTTTCCCTCTTCGTGGACGGCCGGCGTATATTTCTCAGGCACAGCGACCTCTTCCTTTGTTGCCTGGGCAGCTGCATTCTGCTCTTCTTCCGCCTGCTTTTCCTTCTTTCCTCCGCATGCCGTAAGCGCCAGCAGCGCGCAGCACAAGATCACTGTCGTCAGTTTCCTGTTCATATAACTGTCCTCATTCTTCCCGTTTTTCTTCTTATTTATTGCAGAACATACAATTTCGATGTTATTATACCCCACCTACTCCCGAAAAAGAAGATGATTTTGCCCGAAGAAAGGGAGTTTTGGCGCTCTTACCCGTTCTTTCAAAAAAGTGCTTCAGGGGCTATAATCTATCTCAGGCAGGAGCAGGTCCTGCGCTGAGTTATATGATGCACACGCGTGCGGAGAGGAATAAGCTGCCGAGGGCAGCCCGCACGCGGCGCGGCGGCTCGCAGCGCGAGCCTTGATCTCAGGCGGGAACAGGTCCCGCGCCGACTTTAAATGATGGCAACTGTTCAGAAAGGCAGGTAGATCTATGCAGGCCGATTCAAGAAGGCAAAGTATCATAAGGGTTCTCACCGGCAGTGCCGGACCCGTCTCCGCGGGAAAACTCGCCGGTATGTTTGGCGTGAGCCGCCAGATCATCGTCGGCGATATAGCGCTCCTTCGGGCATCGGGCACCGATATCACCGCGACGCCCAGAGGATATGTGCTGACCAGGGGCACGGAAGGCATCATCCACAGGATCCCGTGCAGACACAGGCCGGAAGAGATGAAGGAGGAGCTTCAGATCCTGGTAGACAACGGCTGCCTGATCAGGGACGTCATCGTCGAGCATCCGATCTACGGGCAGCTGGTGGGACAGCTTGACATCTCCACGCGTTACGATGTCGATGAATTTATCGCGAAAGTGTCGCAGAGCGACGCGGCGCCGCTCTCCGACCTGACGGGAGGGATCCATCTGCACACAATATTTTGCCCCGATGAGGAGACCTACCGCAGGGTTCTTCAAAAGCTGAGGGAAAGTGGTTTTTTATTCGAACAATAAGTGAGACAAAAGGAGCAGGTATTGACAAAATACCTGCTTTTCATTAATAATACACACGATGTGTCAAGACACCTGTCAACCTGCATCTTTACAGGCTCAAGGCAGAAAGGAAATGAAAATAATGAATATCAAGGAATTTCTTAAGCGTAAAAATATCGTCATATCCGCCAAACGCTACGGAATTGACGCTCTGGGAGCAATGGCCCAAGGTCTGTTCGCTTCTCTTCTGATCGGCACGATCCTCAACACGCTGGGGACGCAGCTGGGGATCCCCGCTCTTTCCACTTGCGGCGGATATGCTTCCTCCATGAGCGGAGCGGCAATGGCGATCGCGATCGGCTATGCGCTGCAGGCTCCGCCCCTCGTTCTGTTCTCTCTCGCTACAGTCGGATACGCGGCCAACGCGCTGGGCAGCACGACGCTCAGCGGCGGAAGCGGCGCGGGCGGCCCTCTGGCCGTTCTGTTCATAGCGGTCATCGCTGCCGAGTGCGGCAAAGCGGTTTCCAAGGAGACCAAAGTAGATATTCTGGTCACTCCCCTGGTCACGATCCTGGTCGGCGTCGGGCTCTCGGCCCTGATCGCTCCCGCGATCGGAACGGCCGCTTCCAGCGTCGGTTCCGTCATCATGTGGGCGACGGACCTGCAGCCTTTCCTAATGGGCATCGTCGTCTCTGTAGTGATCGGTATCGCCCTCACACTTCCGATTTCTTCGGCGGCGATCTGTGCGGCACTCGGCCTCACGGGACTTGCCGGCGGCGCCGCTGTCGCGGGCTGCTGCGCACAGATGGTCGGTTTTGCGGTGATGTCCTTTAAAGAAAATAAGTGGGGCGGCCTGATCTCCCAGGGAATCGGCACTTCCATGCTGCAGATGGGCAACATCGTGAAAAATCCCAGGATCTGGATCCCGCCTATCGTGACCAGCGCCATCACCGGCCCGATCGCGACCTGCATCTTCCACTTGCAGATGAACGATCCCGCCAGTGCCGTAGCTTCGGGCATGGGCACCTGCGGCCTGGTCGGCCAGATCGGCGTCTACGCGGGCTGGGTGGCAGATGTAGCTGCCGGCACCAAGGCATCCATCACTGCCATGGACTGGATCGGACTGATCCTGATTTCCTTCGTTCTTCCCGCAGTTCTCACTCCCCTGATCGCGATGCCGCTTCGCAAAGCGGGCTGGATCAAGGATGGAGATATGAAACTTCAATAAGACGCAGCAAGGGGCTGCCGCATTGAACTGCTCCCCGTCAAGTAGACAATAAAAAAAACAAAATTTTCTGCCATCAGATTTTTGTCTGGTGGCAGTTTTTATGCTGCCGCCAGATATTGTTCGTATTTCTCTATCGGTGTCATAACACC
>Ga0256404_1006293_pt1 | contig 19845 bp, 14 predicted proteins | sample RumenRJG_01DNA_FD_185990 | JGI IMG/M metagenome (GOLD analysis project Ga0256404, IMG submission 185990) | Bovine rumen microbial communities from Lethbridge, Alberta, Canada - RJG_01 | ecosystem: Host-associated > Mammals > Digestive system > Stomach > Rumen | place: Canada: Alberta | collected...
AAAGGGGAGCCAAGAGGAAGACAGAGCGTCAGCCTTGGCTCCCCTTCCAGGGGAGCTGTCAGCCGTTAGGCTGACTGAGAGGTCGTCCCCCGCAGCCTGCCAAGTCTCTGTTTGTCGCAGAACTGAATAGTTACTATAAATGGATAGTTGTATGGAAGAATCAGGAATTGGGAATTGGGAATTAGGAATGAATAGCGGCTGCCGCACGTTGCAGGGGCGGCCAATGGCCGCCCGCCATAAAACGACGCGATATGTATAACCCGGCGGGCGGCGCATTTCCTCCCCTTCGCAACCAAACCGTTCATAATTCCTAATTCCCAATTCCTAATTCCTAATTCAACAAAATCTGAGGCTTTGCGCCATCATTTTCCCTTTTCCCTTTTCCATTAAAAAAAGCCCATTGCCCTCAGCAATGAGCCATTCCGATGTGGGATCAGAACAGATCGACCTTGCCTTCAACTTCCTTGTTGACGACGTAGTAGGCCTTGCCCTCCTGGGGCTTGACGTAGATGTCGAGGGTCTCGATCTCGGTGAGCTTCTTGCCGGCGTCCTTCCATTCCTTCTTGACGTTGGCCTCGACGGTGCTCAGCTCCACTTCCTGCTCGTTGAACTGCAGGAACATCTGCTGCTTCATCTTCGCCATGGTATATATCCTCCTTGTCTTCGATAGTCAGGCTGACGGGTTCGCGCCCGTTCAGTACCATTAAAATATAGCAAAGAAACGTGAATTTTGCAAGGGTTTTCATGTGAAAACGCATAATGTTCTTTGAACAATTTTCACAAACCGTTTTTCAGCCTGCGGGCCGTTTGATGGTCGTTTTACGGGCGGTTTACGGTTTTGGGACGTCCCCGCCATTAAAAGTCACCTTTTAGTCATACCATCTGCGCCATTTCTGCGGATAATGATGCTATACTATATATGTATAGCTATGCGGGCGCGTCTGACGCCCGCCCTGTACCGAGCTTCTGACCCGGAGGTGTCTATGAAATATATCGAGTACCTTGGGACGATGGTCGCGGGCTCCATGGGCAGCCCGTCCAACATCGTCATCTACGCGGCCATCGTGGCGCTGTTTGTGCTGGGGCTGGTCCGCTGCGTGGTCCCGGTGATGCGCACGCGGGGCCTGATCCGCAAGGCCATACGCTCCATCCGCGCCGGCGGGGACAAGAAATACGCCTGGCAGGAGGACGACTTCCTGGGCAAGGGCGCGCTGTTCGCGCACTGGAGCGACTATCTGAACAACCTGTTCTTCGCCGACGGCCGCTACCACAACGCCTCCAACGTGGAGGATTACATCAATGAGGAGACGGTGATCTACGGCCCGGGCCGGGTGTCCTTCGCCGAGGCGCTGCCGGGGCTTTTGACCTCGCTGGGCTTCCTGGGCACGCTCATCGGCCTGGCCAGGGGCCTGTCCGGGTTCAGCATGACCGACTCTGCCGCCGTGCAGGATTCCATCGTCACGCTGATCCCGGGCATGCGCTACGCCTTCATGACCTCCATCTTCGGCGTGGTGGGCTCGGTGCTGTTCACGCTGGTCACCCGGGCGGTCTACGGCTCCACCCAGCACACGCTGACCCTGTTCTATTCCGCCATGAGCCGCCACGCCGGGGTTCTGAGCGTGGACCCCATGACGCAGATCGCCATCTACCAGCAGGAGCAGACCGCGCTGATCAAGACCATGGCCAAGGACCTGAACGGCAAGTTCACCGAGACCATGGCCGACACCATCACCAAATCCCTGGACCCCATGCACCAGACCATGAAGGGCTTCGTCAACGGCATCAGCAAGGAGCAGGCCCGGCTGATCGACGTGGTGCTGGCCCGGTTCATCGACCGCCTGAACGACTCCCTGAACGGGTCGCTGAAGCGCTTCGGCCAGGTGCTGGACGAGACCTCGACGCTCCAGCGGGAGAGCTCTGAGACCGTGCGGCAGAGTCTGTCCGACGCGGCGAACGTGTTCCAGGACCTCACCGGGCTGCAGCGCACCATCCAGGAGCTGCTCGAGGGCGTGTCCGGCTACGTGGCGCAGCTCAACGCCACCCGGCAGCAGGCTGACGACGCCTACCAGCGGGTCAACGCCACGCTGGAGCAGATGGAGATCGTCGCCCGGCAGGAGAACGGCTACCTCAAGGAGGTCGGCGCCATGCAGGCCGACGTGGCCCGCTCCACCAATCAGCTCTCGGAGAAGCTGGATCAGCTCTCGGAGCGGTTCGTCAAGAACACCGAGCGCGCCACCGCCGCCCTCCAGCGCGCCTCCACGGAGCTGGCCGGCGCGGGGGACAAGCTGGCGGGCGTCCACGCCGACGCCGTTCGCGCCGTGCAGGACGAGCTCAACACCACCCTGGACGCCTACCGCGATTACGTCAACCAGTTCACCCAGCGGGTGGATTACCTGTCCTCCTCCATCGCCGGCGCCCTGGAGCGCATGCCCGACGCCGTCAACGACACCAGCAACCGCTTCCTCGACCAGGTGGACGCCCTCACCGACACCCTGGAGCAGGCCCAGCGCGCCATCGACGCTTCGGTGGAGAGGATGTACAGAGATTAGGCATCAGGGATCAGGCATCAGGCATTAGTCGGGGTGACGGGGGACAACCTCTCCGAATCCCCCTCTGCCCCAGCAAAACTGAACTGTTACGAGATACGGCTTGCCGTAACCCCGCTAATGCCTAATGCCTATTGCCTAATGCCTCACCCCAAGACCCACCTCCACCCGGAAAGGAGGACACGCGATTGCGCATACGACAGAGCATGCGTCGGACCCATCGCCGCGGGCACGCGGACGGGTCCAACTGGCTGAGCTTTTCAGACCTGATGAGCTCGCTGCTTTTGATATTCATACTGATCATGTTCTACATCATGTATCAGTATTTCGATATGTACGAGATCAACATGGCGGAGATCGCCCGGCAGCAGTACGACCTGGACCAGGCCAACGCGGACCTGGACGAAAAGACCGCCAAGCTCTCCGAGGCGGAGTCCCAGCTGCTGGCCCAGCAGCTTCGGCTGAATTCCGCCCAGAAGGAGCTGGAGGACGCCGAGAGCGTGCTGGCCCGCCAGCAGGAGGACCTGGCCGCCGCCGAGTCCCTGCTGGAGGAAAAGGAGCAGCAGATCGCCGCCCAGGAATCGGAGCTGGACACCCTGGGCATCCAGCTGGACAAGCAGCAGGCGACGCTGAACGCCCAGCAGACCCGGTTAAACGAGCAGCAGGGCAAGCTCACCGAGCAGCAGGAGAAGCTGGCCCAACAGCAGGCCACCATGGACACCCAGCGCCAGACCCTGAACGCGCAGCAGGAGAAGCTGACCCAGCAGCAGGCCACCATGGACACCCAGCGCCAGACCCTGGACGAGCAGCAGGAAAAGCTGGCCCAGCAGCAGGCCACCATGGACGCCCAGCGCGCCACCCTGACTCAGCAGCAGGAGACCATGGACGCCCAGCAGCAGCGCCTGGCCCAGCAGCAGGTGACCATGGATGCCCAGCAAATGAAGCTGGACGCGCAGCAGGTCACCCTGGAGAGCCAGCGCGAGACCCTCGAACAGCAGCAGATCCAGATCGAGCAGCTGGTGGGCCTCAAGACCCGCATCATCTCCTCCCTGTCCGACGCCCTGCGCGCCGCCAACATCTCCGCCCAGGTGGACCCCACCAACGGCTCCATCGCCCTGGAATCCGACGTGCTGTTCGCCACCAACAAGTTCGACCTCACCGACCGGGGCAAGGCGTTCATCGACGAATTCCTGCCGGTGTACCTGGAGGTGCTGCTGTCGGAGGAGTACGGCAGATACGTCACCGAGATCATCATCGAGGGCCACACCGACACCGCCGGCGACTACATCTCCAACCTCCAGCTCTCCCAGCGCCGCGCCCTGGCCGTGGCCTCCTACGTGCTGGCCGACAACTACCGCGGCATCACCAGCCGCCAGAAGGAGCAGCTGCGCAAGCTGGCCACCGCCAACGGGCGCTCCTGGTCCGACCCCGTGCTGGACAGCCGCGGCCGGGTGAATATGGACGCCTCCCGCCGCGTGGTCTTCAAGTTCCGCATGACCGACGAGCAGATGATCCAGCAGCTCAAGACCATACTGGAGGAGGAGTAGGCCGGGAGACGGGCTTGTATTGCGAGGAGGATACTTCTTTTGTATCCCGGAACCTGGGAGAATTGGGAATTAGGAATTGGGAATTGGGAATTGGGAATTAAAGTTAGCCGCTGCCGCGCTTTCCGCAGAGGCGGCGCATCGCCTTTCCTGCGTAACCAAGCCATTTATAATTCCCAATTCTCAATTCCCAATTCAAAAAGCCCTGAACACTGTCCTCTGTCCATATCACAGACCAATAAACCGTCAGGAGAAACGCAACCGTGCTATACTTTCGCAGATTTGTGTGGTTCATCGCAAAGAACCTGGTGATCCTGTGCGTCATACTGGGCATGCTGGCCTGCGGGTTTTTCATGGCCATGAATCTCTCCAACATCTACGTGGTGCTGGAGGACGGCATGGAGAAGCGCGTGGACGTGATGCTGACCCGCCAGCAGGCCGAGGAGCTGAACAAGTACTTCTCCGCCGATTTCCTGCTGGCCGACCCGGCCCTGGCGGGCGCGTTGAACGGCCAGAGCGCCTACGTGGACTACAACATCACCAATTACGACTACGAGCTGACCATCGAAAAGGCCTGGGCCTGGCCGTGGGACAGCTACGCCAACTGCACCGTGGTGGAGCGCGTGCCGTCCATCTCCGGCAACGTCATCGCCTCCCGCCGCAGCGAGGTCTCCAGCCGCATCCCCAAGTGGGTCGGCGGGCGCTACGACATCACGCTCGCCAAGCTCAACGGCCAGTGGAAGATCGTCGGCATGCGCCAGGTCACCGTCCTCATGGAGGCCGACGACAACACCGAGGAGCTGCCCACCGAGATCCTCGTACCCTGACATGCGCAAAAAACGCGGAGGACGCACCCCGTCCCCCGCGTTTTTGCGTGCGGGGAATTGCACAGGGTTCGATGTGGTGCTATAATGAATTGGGAATCTATGTGAATGGAGAATGGAAAATGGAGAATGGAGAATTCATGTGGAAATCCTTGCGGATTTCTTTGATTAAATAGGCGTTACAGCGCTGCTTATATTGTTTAATCGTGACTATTCAGTCGCCCGGGGATGACTCCCTCAGTCAGCCTGCGGCTGACAGCTCCCTCGGAGAGGGAGCCTGAACGGGAGCCCAAAAGCCTCCCTCTTTGAGGGAGGTGGCCCGCGAAGCGGGTCGGAAGGAGTCCCCGACTGAACAGATACGTTTAATCAGACAAATCCGCAGGATTTGCACCGCCATTCTCCATTCTCCATTTTCCATTCTCAATTCGTATCTATTCAGTTCTGCTGTAATAAGTGGAGATTGTCCGAGGCAACGGGGAACGACCTCTCAGTCACCGACTTCGTCGGCGACAGCTCCCCTGAAAGGGGAGCCAAGAGGAAGACAGAGCGTCAGCCTTGGCTCCCCTTCCAGGGGAGCTGTCAGCCGTTAGGCTGACTGAGAGGTCGTCCCCCGCAGCCTACCAAGTCTCTGTTTGTCGCAGAACTGAACAGTTACCGCTGACAAAACGATCCAGGAGGCACACATGCGCATCTACACCGGACGGAGCCGGCTCATGGAGGGCGCCATGCTGCGCGCGCTGCGCGAGGCCATGGCGGGTGAGCGGGCGGACCATATCATCGTGGTGCCGAAGCAGCTGACGCTCCAGACCGAGCGGACGCTGCTGGACGCCCTCGGGCTGGAGGGCTCCTTCGCGCTGCAGGTGGTCAGCCCGGAGCGGCTGTGCCAGCGGGTGTTCGAGGCCGCGGGCATGCCGGAGGGCGCGCGGGTGGACGAGCGGGGCCGGGTGATGCTGGCCCGCACGGCCATCCGGGAGACGTCGGACCGGCTGAGCCTCTACCGCGGCGCGGAGCACAGAAGGGGCTTCGCGGACCGCTGCGCCCGGCAGCTGGAGCTGCTGCGGCAGGCGGGGCTGACCCCGGAGCGCCTCATGGACTGCGCGGGATCGGCCGACGGGCTGCTGGCCATGAAGCTCAAAGACCTGTCCGCCATACTCTCCCGCTACGAGGCGCTCATCGCGGGCCGCTTCCAGGACGGCGAATCGGAGCTTCGGGACGCGGCGGAGCGTGCGGGACGCGCGGCGTTTCTGAAGGACGCCGACGTGACCTTCTACGGCTTCGACCTGACCCCGCCCTCGCTGCACCGGCTGATGGCGGCGGTGGCGGCGGCGTGCCCGGAGACCCGGCTCTTCCTGCCCCTGGACGCCGACCCCAACGCCCGGGACGCCGACGTGTTCGACCCCCTGCGCCGCTGCCTGGACCGCGTATGCAAGGCCTGCGAGGCCGCGGGCGTGGCGGTGGAGCTGATCCCCGTCGCCGGGGACGAGGACATCCCCCACGCGCTCAAGGTCCCGGTCCCCCGGCAGGCCGGGGAGCTGACCCACCTGGCCCGGGAGCTGTACGCCTACCCCAGCCTGCCCGCCGACGCCGACAGGCCGCCCCGCCACGTCCAGCTGGCCGCCGCCCGCAACCCCGTGGAGGAGTGCCAGTTCGCCGCGGCGCTGTGCCGCAGGCTCGCCATGCGCAATAACTGGCGCTGGAACGACTTTCTGATCCTCTGCCGCGACGCCGACGCCTACCGCCAGCCGTTGAAGGACGCCTTCCGCGCCTACGGCGTGCCGGTGTTCCTGTCCTCCAGCCGCCCCGCCGCGCGGCACGCCCTGGCGGAGTGCCTGCTTTCGGCGCTCCGGCTGATCGAGCCGCGCCCCCAGGCCGAGGACGCGCTGGCGCTGCTGCGCACGGGCTTCATGCCCGTCAGCGACGACGAGGCGGACCGCCTGGCCAACCACATGACCCGCCACGGCATCCGCCCCCGGGCGCTGTTCAGGCCGCTGAAGCGGGGCAGCGAGGCCGAGCTGCAGGCGCTGGAGCCTGTGCGGGAGCGCTTCGCGCGGCCCCTCGTCGCCCTGAAGGGGCGGCTGAAGCGGGCCGGGGCGCTGAAGGCCCAGCTGGCAGCGCTGTTCAATTTCCTGGAGGACATCGAAGCCCCCGCCCGGCTCCAGGCCCGCATCGACGCGCTGATCGGGGCGGGCCTTCGGGAGGAGGCCGGGGAGGCGGCCCAGGTGTGGAACCGGATCATGGGCGCGCTGGACCAGATGGCCGCGCTGATGGGCGACGCGCCGCTGCCCGCAGAGGAGCTTCGGCAGACGCTGTCGGAGTCGCTGGAGGCCGCGGTGATCAAGCCCCTCCCCCAGGCCGACGACGCCGTGTACGTCCAGCCCGCGGACCGGGTGCTCTACCGCGGGTGCAGGGCGCTTCTGATCCTGGGCGAGACGGACCGGGCCGGGGCCGACCCCGACGGGCTGTTCAACGCCGCCCAGCTCAAGCAGGTGTCCCGCATGACCGACGCCTACCTGGGCTCCGACGACGCCGAGCTGTCCATGCTGCGGCGCTACTACCTGAAATCCGCCTTCGAGATGGCCTCGGACTACCTCTGCGTCAGCTGGCCGCTGAGCGGCATGGACAACGCCGCCCAGCACCCCGGCCCGCTGGCGGCGCTGATCCGGGGCATATTCCCCCGCCTCGGCGCGCGCGGCGGCGTCACCGGTGACCCCGGCGTGGCCCGCATGCTCCGCGCCGCGCCGGAGGGCGCCATGGCCTGGGCGGCGCGGGGGCTGTCCCAGTGCGCCGAGGGGGTGGCGCTGTCCGTGGACGATGCCGCGGCGCTGGCGGGTCTGTCCGCGCTGTCGGCGCGCGACCCCGCCCTGGCCCGGAAATTTGACCGGCTGAGCGCCGCGCTGACCCCCGCCGAGGCCGCGGACCGCCTGGACCCCGCCGCCGCTAAGGCGCTCTACGGCGCGATCCGCCGGCAGAGCGTCACCCGGCTGGAGCGCTTCGCCCAGTGCCCCTTCGCCTACTTCACCCAGTATGGGCTGCGCCCCGAGCGGCTGGAGCCCTACGGACTCAACGCCCGGGACGAGGGCAGCTTCTTCCACGACGCGGTGCACGAGTTCCTGCTGGAATCCATGGACGACCTGAACCGGCTGACCCTTCATGAGGCCGAGGACCGCATGGACCGCATCGCCGACGGCCTGCTGGATCAGATGGCCGCCCGGGGCCCCTTGGGGGACAGCGCCGTGGCCCTGGCCGAGCGGCGGCGGCTGAAGGCCACCGCGCGGACCTGCGCCGGTGTGCTGACCGAGCACATGCGGGGCAGCCGCTTTGCCCCCGCCGCCCTGGAGACCGACTTCGGGCGCGAGGACGGCCCCGCCACGCTGACGGTGAACGCCGCCACCGGGGAGTGCGCGCTGGAGGGCCGCATCGACCGCATCGACGAGTGGGCCGAGGGAAATTACCTGCGGGTCATCGACTACAAGCGCGGCGGCAGGGCCCTCGAGCTGGACGCCGCCTACCACGGGCTGAGCCTCCAGCTGCCCGTCTACCTGGCCGCCGCCATGCGCAGGCGGCAGGAGAAGAGCGCCGGGGTGTTCTACTTCAACCTGGACGAGGGCATCGTGACCCTCCAGTCCACCGACTCCGCCGCCGTCGAGAAGGAGCGCCGGGGACGGTTCCGGCTCAACGGCCTCACCGTGGACGATCCCGATGCCCTGAACGCCCAGTCCCCCAACTTCCCCGAGGTGCTCAACGTCCGCGTCACGCGGGACGGCAGCCTCTACAAGGGCGCGCTGGCCACCGACCAGCACGGCTTTGAGGCCCTCACCGCCCGCGCCCTGGACCGCGCCGCCCACTGGCTGGACGCCATACGCTCCGGCGAGGCCTCCGTGGCCCCCGCCGAGTTCAAGCAGTCCACCCCCTGCCAGTGGTGCGACCTTCGCGCCGCCTGCCTCTTCGACCCCCGCCTCAACGCCGCCTGTGTGCGCCGCTTCAAAACCATGCGTGGCGATCAGGTGCTGGAGAAGCTGAAGCTGGAATGAGAATTTGTCGGGCTTCGCCCGGTGAATTCAGGGAGTAGGGAGTAGGCAGTAGGGAGTAGGGGGAGCTACGGCATACCTCAGATTTCTTGTGAAACCATCGCGTTTTCGGAGGGTCAGGGGATGCTTGACGTTCTTCATCCCATATAAGACGCCGTTCATCTGCCGTTCTCCCCCTACTCCCTACTGCCTACTCCCTACTCCCTGCTCCCCAAACGCTCTACTACATAAAACGGAGGACTTCATCATGAGAGACGAGACCAAATGCCTGCATGCCGGGTACACGCCCGGCAACGCCGAACCCCGGGTGCTGCCCATCGTGCAGAGCATCACCTACGCCTACGACACCGCGGAGGAGATCGCCAAGGTGTTCGACGACCCGACGCTTTCGCTGGTGTATTCCCGGTTCGGCAATCCCACCGTGATGGCCGTGGAGGACAAGATCGCGGCGCTGGAGGGCGGCGTGGCGGCCATGTGCACCACCTCGGGCCAGGCGGCGAACCTGCTGGCGGTGCTGAACATCTGCGGCGCGGGCGACCACATCATCAGCCTGGCCAGCATCTACGGCGGCACCACGAACCTGTTCAACGTGACGCTCAAGCGCCTGGGCATCGCCACCACCTTCGTCAGCGGCGACGAATCCGACGCGGCCATCGAAGCGGCGTTCACGGACCGCACCCGGCTGGTGTTCGGCGAGACCATGGCCAACCCCGCCATGAACGTGCTGGACATCGAGCGCTTCGCCGCCATCGCCCATAAGCACGGCGTGCCGCTGATCGTGGACAACACCTTCGCCACCCCGGTGTTCTGCAAGCCCATCGAATTCGGCGCAGACATCGTCACTCACTCCACCTCCAAGTACATGGACGGCCACGCGGTGCAGATCGGCGGCGTCATCGTGGACGGCGGCAGGTTCGACTGGTGCAACGGCAAATACCCCGAGCTCACCGAGCCCGACGAGAGCTACCACGGCATCTCCTACACCCAGGCCTACGGCAGCGCGGCCTACATCACCCGCGCCCGCATGAACCTGATGCGCGACTTCGGCGTCTATCCCGCCGCGCACTCGGCCTTCCTGCTGAACCTGGGACTGGAGACCCTGCCCGTGCGCATGCGCCAGTACCACGAAAACGGCATGCGGGTGGCGGAATACCTGGAAAAGCACCCCAAGGTCGTCTCCGTCAAGTTCCCCGCCCTGCCCTCCGACAAGGACCACGCGCTGTATAAGAAGTACCTCAAGGGCACCTGCGCGGTGATCTCCTTCACCCTGGCCGGCGGACGCGAGACCGCCATGACGTTCCTGGACGCCCTCAAGCTGGTGTCCAACGAGGTCCACGTGGCCGACATTCGCACCTGCATCCTCCATCCCGCCTCCTCCACCCACCGCCAGTGCACCGCCGAACAGCTCGAGGCCGCCGGCATCGGCGAGGGCCTCGTCCGCCTGTCCGTGGGACTGGAAAACGTGGAGGACATCCTGGCCGACCTGGAGCAGGCGTTTGAGAAGATTTGACAAATGAGGAATTGGGAATTGGGAATTGGGAATTAAAAATGGCTTGGCTGTGGCGGGGCGACAATACTCCAACCGCTATGTTGCACATATTGTATCGGTGTATGAAACCAGCGTGTGCGTCAGCCGCTATTCATAATTCCCAATTCCCCATTCCCAATTCCCAATTCTAAAATCATCCCCCAAGGAGGTTCATATGAACGAGTTTGTTTTGAAGCGCAACGCCTTGCTGGCTGAGAAGGTCATCAAGGGGCTGGAATCGCGGAACATGACGGGGTGGTATGCCGGGGACCGGGCGGCGGCGGTGAAGCTGGCGCTGGACCTGATCCCCGAGGGCGGCACGGTGACCATGGGCGGGGCCCTGAGCGCCCGGGAGATCGGGCTGGTGGACGCGGTGCAGGCGGGACCTTACAGCTTCATCGACCGCGACGCCATCGCCGACAAGCGCGCCGCCATGCTGGCCGCCTACGACGCCGACGTGTTCCTCTCCGGCGCGAACGCCATCACCGAGGACGGCGTGATGGTCAACATCGACGGCAACGCCAACCGCGTCTCCGCCATCGCCCAGGGGCCGAAAAAGGTGATCTTTATCGTGGGCATGAACAAGGTCTGTCCCGACCTGGACGCCGCCATGAAGCGCGCCCGCAGCGTCGCCGCCCCCATCAACGCCCAGCGCTTCGGGCTCTCCACTCCCTGCGCCAAAACCGGCGCATGCATGGACTGCAAGTCCCCCGACACCATCTGCTGTCAGTTCCTCATCACCCGCTACTCCCGCCACAAGGACCGCATCCACGTGATACTGGTCAACGACACATTGGGATTTTGATACATAATACTAATCTCAATCTAAAAGTTAGACAGCCTGCGAGCGGATTTTCTGTCATGGCAAGGCGGAGGTCCGCAGGCTTGCTGGCGGCAAGTCAAGGGCCGACAACGCCGCCATGGCGGAAAAGTCGCCGCAGGATGGTTGATTTTTAGTTTGAGATTAGTATAAATCGACGGGGACGGCTGAGCCGTCCCCGTCGCGTTGTGTTATTGGGTCAGTCGATGGGCTTGCCCTCCCCGTTGAAGAGGGGGAGCTTTTCCAGGAAGATCAGGTCCTTGCGGTCGGCGGCCTCGCCCTCGGCGAGGATGGCCATGCGGCCCACGATGTCGCAGCCCACCTGCTCCAGCAGCTTCTCCAGAGCGTGGAGGGATTCGCCGGTGGAAATCACGTCGTCCACGATGACCACGCGCTTGCCCTTCATGTACTCGGCGTCCTTGCCGTCCAGGCAGAGGGTCTGGCGGTGATCGGTGGTGATGGAGTTGACCTCCACGGTCAGCACATCGCGCATGTACAGCTTGGGCGCCTTGCGGGCCAGCACATAGCGCTCGTTGCCCAGCATCCTGGACATTTCGCACACCAGCGGGATGCCCTTGGACTCCGCGGTGATCAGCACGTCGTGCTCGGGGCAGCGCTCCACCAGCGCTTTGGCGCAGGCGGTGGTCAGCTCCATGTCGCCGAAGATGACAAACGCGCCGATCATCAGCTTGTCCGAAAGCGGGCACAGCGGCAGCTGCCGGGTCAGGCCCGCCACGTTCATCTCATAATACATATCCTGCACGGGAAACACCTCTTGCTCGTTCATTTGTATATATTATACACACCGCGCGGGCGGTTTGTCAATGCGGGGAGGTGAGGGATTAGGAAATAGGGATTAGGGATTAGGAATTAGGAATTAGGAATGGCCAGGGTTACGGCAAGCTAATGATCGGTTTGCCGGGGGTGACTCCCTCAGTCTGGCCTTCGGCCAGCCAGCTCCCTCGGGGAGGGAGCCTTTTGGATGGCGCATGCCTTTTGGGCTTTCTCCCCGAGGGCGCTGGCGCGCGAAGCGTGACTGAGGGAGTGTCATGCCGAGGCCTGACTATTCCGCGCGGCAGCGGCTATTCCTGATCCCTATTCCCTAATCCCTAATCCCTTTTCCTTAATCCAATGTTCGGAAATAACCGCTCATCTCCCCGTCTCCGCCCGCCTTCAATGCTAAAAAACGCGCAAAAACCCGTATATTCGTCAATTTTTACACGAAAGCGCCTGCCGATATTACAAGGGAAAGGTATGATACAGGTATCTCCCCGGCGTGGAAAACGCCGGGCAATACAGGAGGTATATGGGTTATGAAGAAACTGGTCAGCATCCTCATGACGATTGCCCTGATCGCTTGTCTGTGCACTGCCGCGTTCGCGGAGGCCGCGCCTGTGAAGGTCGGCTTCATCTTCCTGCACGACGAAAACTCCACCTACGACCTCAACTTCATCAACGCCGCCAAGCAGGCCTGCGAGGAGATGGGCGTTGAGTACGTTCTGATCACCAACATCGACGAAGGCCAGCAGTGCTACGACGCCGCGGCCGAGCTGGTCGAGGACGAGGGCTGCAACATCGTGTTCGCCGACTCCTTCGGCCACGAGTCCTTCATGATCCAGGCCGCCAAGGACTATCCCGAGGTGCAGTTCTGCCACGCCACCGGCACCCAGGCGCACACCGTGGGTCTGGACAACTACCACAACGCCTTCGCCTCCATCTATGAGGGCCGCTTCCTGGCGGGCGTCGCCGCCGGCATGAAGCTGAACGAGATGATCGAGGCCGGCCAGTTCTCCGCCGAGGAAGCCAAGATCGGCTACGTCGGCGCCTATCCCTACGCCGAGGTGAAGAGCGGCTATACCTCCTTCTTCCTGGGCGCCCGCTCCATCTGCCCCACCGCCACCATGGAGGTGACCTTCACCAATTCCTGGTATGACGAGGCTCTGGAGAAGGAAGGCGCGACCCGCCTGATCAACGACGGCTGCAAGCTGATCTCCCAGCACGCCGACTCCATGGGCGCTCCCACCGCCTGCGAGAACGCGGGTGTGCCGGACGTGTCCTACAACGGCTCCACCATCGACGCCTGCCCCAACACCTTCATCGTGTCCTCCCGCATCGACTGGGCGCCCTACATGAAGCACATGATCGAGTGCGTGCAGACCGGCGCGGCCATCGAGGCTGACTGGACCGGCACCATCGAGACCGGCTCCGTGGTCCTGACCGACGTCAACGAGGCCGTTGCCGCCGCGGGCACCGTGGAGAAGATCGAAGAGGTCAAGGCCGCCCTGCTGGACGGCTCCGTCAAGGTGTTCGACACCGCTGCCTTCACCGTGGGCGGCGAGGCTCTGACCAGCTACCTGGCCGACGTGGACGACATGGGCGACTTCGTGGGCGAGACCGAGGTCATTGAGGACGGCGCTTTCCAGGAGTCCAAGTTCCGCTCCGCGCCCTACTTCGATCTTGACATCGACGGCATCACCATTATCGACAAGTAATCCCATCCGTACACAGGGGAGTCCCGGCCTCCGGCCGGGACATCCCCGTATTATTTCAAAGGGCAGCGCAGGGACCCAAGTTGCCGCGCTGCCCTTTGAAATAACAGGGAGTAGGGAGTAGGCAGTAGGGAGTAGGGGGAGCTACGGCGTGTCCTTGATACGCTTGCTCAGAGCTTTACCCGTATTGCCAGCACCCGCAGGGACGCGGCAGCCGCTATTTCAATTCCCAATTCCTAATTCATACAAGGGGTGAAGCACTTGGAAAACAGGGTGCCCGCCGTTGAATTGCGGCATATCACGAAGCGCTTTGGTCCCGTCGTGGCCAACCGGGACGTGTCCATGGCGATCCGCCGGGGCGAGATACTGGCGCTGCTGGGCGAGAACGGCTCCGGCAAGACCACGCTGATGAACATGCTCTCCGGCATCTACTATCCCGACGAGGGCCAGATCCTCATCGACGGGAAGGAGGTCGTCATCCGCGCGCCCAAGGACGCCTTTGAGCTGGGCATCGGCATGATCCACCAGCACTTCAAGCTGGTGGACGTGCTGTCCGCGGCGGAGAATATCGTGCTGGGCATGAAGGGCAAGCTGGACCTGAACGGGGCCATCGAGCGCATCAACGCCATCTGTCAGCAGTATGGCTTCGAGGTGGACCCCCGGCAGAAGATCTACGACATGTCCGTGTCCCAGAAGCAGACGGTGGAGATCGTGAAGGTGCTCTACCGCGGCGCGGACATACTGATCCTGGACGAGCCCACCGCCGTGCTGACCCCCCAGGAGGCCGACAAGCTGTTCAACGTGCTCAGGAACATGCGCGACGACGGCAAGGCCATCGTCATCATCACCCACAAGATGCACGAGGTGGAGAGCCTTTCGGACCGCGTGGCGGTGCTGCGCGCGGGCGAGTACATCGGCGACATGCTGACCGCCGAGACCAACGCCCAGGAGATGACCAACATGATGGTGGGCCACTCCGTGACCCTGAACATCGACCGTCCCGAGCCCGTCGATCCCAGGCCCCGGCTGGAGGTCAGGGACCTGACCGTGCGCAACGAGGACGGCATCCTCAAGCTGGACGGCGTGTCCTTCACCGCCAACGCGGGGGAGATCCTCGGCATCGCGGGCATCTCCGGCAGCGGCCAGAAGGAGCTTTTGGAGGCCATCGCGGGGCTCCAGCCCACCGAGCGGGGCGACATCGAGTACATCGAGAACGACGGCGCCCGCGAGCGGCTCATCGGCAAGGACCCGCTGAAGATCCAGGAGATGGGCGTGGTGCTGTCCTTCGTCCCGGAGGACCGGCTGGGCATGGGCCTGGTGGGCAATATGGACTTAAATGACAACATGATGCTGCGCTCCTTCCGGAAGGGCCGCTCCCTGTTCACGGACCGCAAGACCCCCCACATGGTGGCCGAGCACGTGGTCCACGATCTGGACGTGGCCACCCCCAGCCTGTCCACCCCGGTGCGCAGGCTTTCCGGCGGCAACGTGCAGAAGGTGCTGGTGGGCCGCGAGATCACCCAGGCCCCGTCGGTGCTGATGACCGCCTACGCCGTGCGCGGGCTGGACATCAACTCCTCCTACGTCATCTACGACCTCATCAACCGCCAGAAGGCGGCGGGCGTGGCGGTGATCTACGTGGGCGAGGATCTGGACGTGCTGGTGGAGCTGGCGGACCGCATACTGGTGCTCTGCGGCGGCAAGGTGTCGGGCATCGTGGACGGCCGAAAGACCAACAAGCGCGAGCTGGGCCTGATGATGACGCGGATCGGAGGGATGCGGCATGAATAAGGAACCCCTGTTTCACATCTCCAAGCGCGGCGCGGTGCCGTGGTACGCGGCCTGGGCCATCCGGGGCTGCGCGGTGCTGCTGGCTCTGATCGTCTGCGCGCTGATCACCACGCTGGTCACCGGCGAAAACCCCATCAGCGTCTACGTCACCATCTTCAACGGCACCTTCGGCTCCCCCCGGCGCATGTGGGTCACCCTCCAGAACGTGGCCATACTGCTGTGCATCTCCCTGGCCGTGACCCCCGCCTTCCGCATGCGGTTCTGGAACATCGGCGGCGAGGGCCAGACCCTCATCGGCTGCCTGGCCTCCGCGGCGTGCATGATCCTGCTGCGCGACGCGCTGCCGGGCTGGGCCATCATCTGCTGCATGATCGTGTCCTCCATCGTCGCAGGCGCGATCTGGGGCGGCATCCCCGCCTTCTTCAAGGCCCGCTGGGGCACCAACGAGACGCTGTTTACGCTGATGATGAACTACATCGCCACCCAGCTGGTGGCCTTCTTCTGCGTGGTGTGGGAGTCCCCCAAGGGCTCCGGCCAGATCGGCATCATCAACCAGAAGACCGAGCTGGGCTGGCTGCCGGTGATCGGCGGGCAGCGCTATCTGCTTAACATACTGGTGGTGGCGGTGCTGACGGTGGTCATGTACGTCTACCTGAACTACTCCAAGCACGGCTATGAGATCTCCGTGGTGGGCGAGTCCGAGCGCACAGCCCGCTACGTGGGCATCAAGGTGGACCGCGTGATCATGCGGACCATGCTGCTCTCCGGCGGCATCTGCGGCATCGCGGGCCTTCTGCTCGTGGGCTCCACCGACCACACCCTGACCACCACGCTGGCCGGGGGCAACGGCTTCACCGCCGTCATGGTGTCATGGCTGGCGAAGTTCAACCCCATCTGGATGATACTGACCTCCTTCCTGCTGGCCTTTTTGAGCAAGGGCGCGGGGGAGATCTCGAAGGCCTTCGCGCTGAACCAGTCCTTCTCGGACATCCTCACCGGCGTGATCCTGTTCTTCATCATCGGCTCCGAGTTCTTCATCAACTACCGCATCCACTTCCGCCACGGCAAAAAGGAGGGCTGAGCGATGTTTGACTTTGTATCCTTCATCCCCCGCGCCGTCATGCAGGGCATCCCGCTGCTGCTGGGCTCCACGGGCGAGACGCTGACGGAGAAATCCGGCAACCTGAACCTGGGCATCCCCGGCATCATGTACGTGGGCGCGATCTCGGGCGTCATCGGCGCGTTCTTCTACGAGAGCTCCCTGCCCTCCCCCGAGGCGCTGAACCCCTTCATGGCGGTGCTGGTGCCCACGCTGGCGTGCCTCGTGGGGTCGCTGCTGATGGGACTTTTGTACTGCTTCCTCACCGTCACCCTCCGGGCCAACCAGAACGTCACCGGCCTGGCGCTGACCACCTTCGGCGTGGGCTTCGGCAACTTCTTCGGCGGCTCTCTGATCAAGCTGGCCGGGTCCGACATGCCCTATCTGGCCCTGTCCGCCACCTCCAACTGCTTCCGGCAGCACCTGCCCGCGGGCGACACCATGGGCTGGTTCGGGGCCATCTTCCTGTCCTACGGCTGGCTGGCCTACGCGGCCATCATCATCGCCCTGACGGCGGGCTACGTGCTCAACCACACCCGGGTGGGCCTCCACCTGCGGGCCGTGGGCGAAAACCCCGCCACCGCCGATTCCGCCGGCATCTCCGTGAGCCGCTACAAGTACGCCGCCACCTGCATCGGCAGCATGATCGCCGGGCTGGGCGGGCTGTACTACGTCATGGACTACGCCAGCGGCATCTGGTCCAACAACGCCTTCGGCGACCGCGGCTGGCTGGCCATCGCGCTGGTCATATTCACCATCTGGCGTCCCAACGTGGGCGTGCTGGCGTCGGTGCTGTTCGGCGGGCTGTACATCCTCCACATGTACATCCCCTCCGGCATGAACCTGGCCGTCAAGGAGCTCTACAAGATGCTGCCTTACGTGGTCACCATCGTCGTGCTCATCATCACCAGCATGCGCTCCAAACGCGAAAACCACCCCCCGGACAGCCTTGGAACGCCGTACTTCCGCGAGGAGCGATAGTTTCTCCCCGAATGGGGAATGGGAAATGGGAAATGGGGAATGGCGTGCCGCACAGCCCGCCGTGCATTCCCCATAGCCCCCTTCCCATTCCCCATTTTAATTCTTATATGAGGTAGAGAGATGTTGAAACGCAACTACCACACCCACACCCCCCGCTGCCAGCACGCCGAGGGCCGGGAGGAGGAATACGTGCGCGCCGCCATCAGGGCGGGCTTTGCGGTTTTGGGGTTTTCGGACCACACGCCGTGGCCGTACAGGAGCGGCTTCGTCAGCGGCATGCGGATGCGGCTGGACCAGTTCGCGGACTACAAGCGGACGGTGCTGGACCTGCGCGCGAAATACGCCGGACAGATCGAGATCCCGCTGGGGCTGGAGTGCGAGGCGTTCCCGGAGTACACCGAGTGGCTTCGGGACTTCAAGGCCGAGCATTTGGACTACATCCTGCTGGGCAACCACTACGACTACAGCGACGAGGGCGACCACCGCCGCTTCTACCCCGCGGGCGGGTTCTACTTCGGCCGCTGCACCAGGTCCGACGCCGTCATCCGCTACGGCGAGCGCACCCTGGCGGGCATGGCCACGGGGCTGTACGACTACATCGCCCACCCCGACCTGTTCATGAACACCTATCCCGAATTCGACGCCGACTGCCGCGCCGTGAGCCGCGACCTCTGCCAGGCCGCCAAGGCGCTGGACATGCCCCTCGAGTTCAATCTGCTGGGCGCGGACCGGTCCGAGGCAAACTTCATACAGGGCTTCGAGGGCTATCCCTGCCCCGGCTTCTGGGAGATCGCCGCCGAGACCGGCTGCCGCGCCATCATCGGCTTCGACGCCCACCGCCCCGACTTCCTCACCCGCGACGACCTCTACGACGATGCCCGCGAGGCGCTGAAGGTGCTGGGGATGGAGGTTGTGGAGGCATTGGACATATAGGCATTATTCGGGACGGCAGCAGAGGAAAACCCTGCGCCGCCGCTCTCCCTACTGCCTACTCCCTGCTCCCTTATTCCGCCCGTCTTTCGCCCGGCAAAATCCCCACACGCCACAGTATTGCCACTTATTCCCAGCGCCAAAATCGGAACCGCGAATGTCCCATCCCCGTCCAATCAATGTAACAATTCATTGGGAGGGATGAACATGAAACGGGTAATCACGATGATTCTGGCGGTGCTGCTGCTCATGAGCGCGCTGCCGATGAACGCGCTGGCGGCGACGAAGTACACGGTGTACATATCGTCCACCGGGTCGGGCACGCTGAACCTGCGCTCGGGTCCGGGCAAGGACTACGACGTGAAGGGCTACGTCAGCCACGGCGACAGGGTCACGCTGCTGGACGAGGAGGACGAGTGGAGCGAGGTGCGCACCGGCTCGGGCCGGACCGGCTGGATCAAGACCAAGTACATCGACGGCACCACCCGCAGCCTGGGCAGCGGCTACAAGTACGTCAAGACCAACGGCGGGGCCATCAACCTGCGCACCGGCGCGGGCACCGGCTACGGCGTCAAGGGCTCCGTGGCCAACGGGGCGAAGGTGAAGGTGCTCAACACCGAGGACAACTGGGCCCGGGTTACCGTGCAGTCCAGCGGCGCGACGGGCTGGATCATGGCCAAGTACCTCTCCGACACCGCGCCAGGCGGCGGCTCTTCCTCCTCCGAGGGCGGCAGCGCCGTCAGCGGCGGCGCGCAGCAGGTGTACCGCGTCACCTCCTCCACCCTGAACGTCCGCGCCGGGGCGGGCACGGGCTACGCGCTCAGGGCCACCCTCTACGCGGGCCGCGCCTTCAAGGTGCTGGGCTCCAGCGGCAACTGGTTCCGCATCAGCACCCTCACCGGCAATATCACCGGCTGGGTCTCCAAGACCTACACCGCCGCCGGAGCCACCGCCACGGTCACCGCTGGCAGCCTCAACATGCGCGCCAGCGCCAGCAGCTCCGGTCGCTATATCAAGAGCCTGCCCTACGGCGCCCGCGTCAACGTCCTCAGCGTCACCGGCAATTGGGCCCGCGTCACCCACGGCGGGAATACGGGGTACGTGTCGATGAGCTATCTGAGGTTCTGAAAAAGGCGGGAAGGTGTTGAATTGAGGTAACTGTTCAGTTCTGCGACAAACAGAGACTTGGCAGGCTGCGGGGGACGACCTCTCAGTCAGCCTAACGGCTGACAGCTCCCCTGGAAGGGGAGCCAAGGCTGACGCTC
>Ga0256404_1006294_pt1 | contig 19844 bp, 18 predicted proteins | sample RumenRJG_01DNA_FD_185990 | JGI IMG/M metagenome (GOLD analysis project Ga0256404, IMG submission 185990) | Bovine rumen microbial communities from Lethbridge, Alberta, Canada - RJG_01 | ecosystem: Host-associated > Mammals > Digestive system > Stomach > Rumen | place: Canada: Alberta | collected...
GCGAGCGCGAAAGCAGTTGAAGTACCTGTCTCGGCGGCAATTAGAACGCCATTTCTAAGACCCATTAAGGGTGCGCCGAGTGGTTCGTAGCCGGCAGGTAGGCTACTCATGATGACAGTGCCCTTCGTTGCGGTCAATAAGATATTATGAAGACCAATTAGTGCTCGCGATGTGATGCGATAGGTCATGCGAATTTGACCTTGCGCTGTGGTAGTTTGCGATAGCATTTCGGCGTGACGGCTGCCGAGTTCCATCGAGACGGCGCCCATGAACTCAGGACCAACCTCGATCATTAACTCTTCCACTGGCTCGAGCTTCTGACCATTTTCTTCCTTTAGAACGACTTGCGGGCGACCGACCTCGAATTCGTAGCCCTCGCGGCGCATGGCCTCGATTAGCACGGAGAGATGTAGCTCTCCGCGGCCACTAACCTTAAAGCCAATCCCTTGCGGTTCAACTTGTAATGCAACGTTGGTCTCGAGCTCGCGTTGTAAGCGGTCGGCGATCTGGCGCGACGTGTTAAACTCGCCTTCACGCCCCTTAAATGGTGAAGTATTAGGCCCGAGATAGACGCTGATGGTCGGCTTTTCGATCTCGATGCGAGGCAAAGGCGTTGGATCGCTCGGATCGGTGATAGTACCACCGATTTTAGCGTCGTTAATGCCCGTGACTGCAACAATATCGCCGGCCACGTCCTCGATAATCTCTTGACGATTTAATCCTTGATAAGTAAAGAGCTTGTCAATCTTAAAATTTTTATTTGCGTTGTTTTCGTCAAGTAAGGTAACGGCCATGCCACTCTTAGCCGTGCCACGCTCAATGCGCCCCACGGCGTATTTGCCGAGGAAACTATCGTATTGGAGGCTGGTAACCTGCATTTGAAAGGCGCCGTTAGGATCGACCTTTGGAGCCGGGATTTCGGAAATGATGGCGTCAAAAATGGGCGTTAAATTAGCATCAGCGGCAACGTCGCTCGGCATTTCCGCCCAAGCCTTACCTTCGCGGGCAATTGCATAATAGATAGGGTAATCGAGCTGGTCGTCGGTGGTAGCAAGTTCAAGGAAGAGGTCGCTGATTTCGTCCTTGACTTCGTCGATGCGGCGGGCTGGCTTATCTATCTTGTTGATGATAACAATTGGCTTGAGGCCGAGTTCGAGCGCTTTACTTAGCACAAATTTAGTTTGTGGCATGGGGCCTTCGGCGGCGTCAACTATTAGCAGAACACCATCTGCCATGCGCAGCGTTCGTTCAACCTCACCGCTAAAATCGGCGTGTCCCGGGGTATCGATGATATTGATTTTGTAGTCGTTATATTTGATGGCGGTTGTTTTGGCAGTAATAGTAATACCACGCTCGCGCTCTTGGTCGCCGCTATCCATAATTAGCGTCTCGCTCATCTCTTGGGCGTTGTCACGGAAGGTGTGCGATTGTTTTAATAGTCCGTCGAGCAAGGTCGTCTTACCGTGGTCGACGTGGGCGATAATAGCAATATTGCGAATCTTATCTGGTGTCAGCATAACCTAAAAATATGTGCCGCGTTACTCGGCACTCTCCTTAGTTAAATCATACCACATAACGCCTGTGCATGGTATAATTGAGGTGTTGGGCGCCCGTAGCTCAGCTGGATTAGAGTACTTGGCTTCGAACCAAGGGGTCGTGGGTTCGAATCCCTCCGGGCGTACCATTTTAATATTTAATATTAATGCGCCCGTAGCTCAGCTGGATTAGAGCGTTAGTTTCCGGAACTAAAGGTCATGGGTTCGAATCCCTTCGGGCGTACCAGGAATTATTAAATAGCAAAGAGTCAGATGCATAATTTTGAAAAAACCAAGAACCGCAATCCGCAGGCTGAGGCCTGGGCTTATGAACCGGCTAGCGAACAGCAGCGGCGAGAGATATATTGCAGACAAAGTTGAGCAGATCTGTGAACGTGAGAAATTATCACCAGACGTAGGCAAGATAGCCGTTGAGTCGTGCGTAAACGCCATCGGTAAGACAACCGATGTTTTGCAGTTGATTGATCATTTAGCGCCTGACGTGGCATGGCTAGACCGTAAGGTCAATGCTGATATTCCGAAGCAAGTTCTCGATAAGTCGTATCTATTGATTGGGCCAATGGGGACCGGTAAGTCAACGATTGCCCGAAACCTAGCCGAGCAGACTAATATGCCTAAAGTGTCGCTGGATAGCCGAGCGGATCTGCCAAACGAGTGGCAGTATGCGGAAAGGCGACACCTTGGCACTGAAAGTCGGGATGCCTATATAACAGTTAGTGCTCTCACTGCACTAAAAGAGCCAACCATTGTGGACTTTGGTGCAGGTGATTCAGTTTATGATGATCCGCTAATCAAACACGAAATGGATACGCTAATTAGTAGGTTCAAAAACGTTGTTCTGATTTTACCCGATAGTGACCGGTCGGCGTCTCTGGCCTATCTAAATGGGCGAGTGCGTAATCGTGAGCCGTCACGAAGGGGATTTGAAAGCGATAATGGTCGATTTGTCTATGCGCCCAATAATCAAGAGCTAGCAACGCGGACGGTTTACACTAATTTTGGCGACAAACCGCCAGAAGAAATGGCACGAGAAATAGCTTCATTGGATGCGGTAGAATAGAGTTATGCGATATCTAAACGGGCGAGAAATTCGGGATTTTGTTAAAGCGCGGCAGCTACATCAGGTGCGAAGTCTCAGGCAAAGCCAAGGCATCAATCTGAATTTGACAATTATCCAGACCAAAGATGACAACTTGTCCAATGTCTACACCAACCTCAAAAAGCGGTATGGCGAGGATATCGAAGTTGCGGTCGACATTGTCAAGACCTCTGCGACGGAAGCTGAAAAAATAATTAAAGGTCTAGACGCTGATAGCAGCGTGACGGGCGTTCTTGTTCAGCTCCCGCTTGATGATATCTCGTTAACCGATAAGGTAATAAACGCCATTTCACCAGATAAAGATGTCGATGGATTGGGCGACAGTCCTAAATGGGATCCTACCACGGCGATGGCGATTAACTGGCTACTAGCGGGTTACAACATTAGTTTGGATAACAAAAAGATTGCAATAGTCGGCCAAGGTCGCTTAGTTGGGGCGCCACTTATGAAAATGTGGCGAGGAAGCGGCTATGACGTCATGGCGTTAGATGACACCTGCGATGATTTACGGCTAGCGCTAGCTGATAAGGATATTGTTGTGACCGCCACAGGTGTACCAGGGCTAATTAAATCTAGAATGTTAAAGCATGGCGCCACTGTAGTTGACGCTGGTACGGCAAGTGACGGCGGGGCAATCAAAGGTGACCTGGCACCTGAAGTCTACGAGCGGGATGACTTAACCCTGACGCCACAAAAGGGCGGTGTGGGGCCGTTAACCATCGCCGCGCTCTTTGATAATGTCATTCGAGCTGGTGCAGTTTCTACTAAATAATCCCTATAGTGAAAGCAAAATGACGCTAGGATTAACTAGCGCCACTTTACCATGCAATTAAAAAAGAAAAGTCCTTGGTGATCTCGCCGGGAATCGAACCCGAATTGTCAGGATGAAAACCTGATGTCCTAACCGTTAGACGACGAGACCGTAACTAAATTATATTGTATAATTTGATTATGAGCAAGCGAAAGGGGTTATAATGACGCGGATTTCCATTGTCGAGGACGATCAGCTGATCGCACAGATGTACCGCATGAAGCTAGAGGCCGAGGGCTACGATGTCGATGTGGCTGAGAGCGGAATGAATGGCATTCAGATGATCGAGCAGACACATCCGGATTTAATTCTGCTGGATTATTCTTTGCCTGACATCAATGGTTCGGCTGTTTTACAAGAGGCGCGGCGCAATCCAGCGACCGCCGAGGTGCCCGTTATCGTCCTAACTAATATGGATAACGAGACGGTCCATGATGAGCTAACGAAGTGGGGCGTGGATGATTATATCGTTAAAGTTGATTTGACGCCACGCGAAGTGCTCGACCGTATCAAAAAGGCTCTGAAGAAATAATCGGCTTGTGGTAATATATTTGCTGGTTTAATGAAATGTAACGGAAAGGAAGTATAAATGGCGCATATTGACACACTCAAACGCGCGCGCATCTTAGCGACGATTGGGCCGGCGACCGACTCGCCCGAAACTCTCGAGGCAATTATTCGTGCAGGGGTGAATGCCTGCCGTATGAATTTTAGTCATGGTTCATATGAGGAGCGGATTAATCAGATTACCAATATTCGTGCGATTGAAAAGAAACTCAATCGCCATATCCCAATTGTGCAGGATTTGCAGGGGCCAAAGATTCGTTTTGGCGAGCTAAAGGATGATATGACTTATCATATCGAAGAGGGCAAAGAGATTGGCCTAACCTATGGCATTACTCACGATGGTGGCAACAATCTGCCGTCGCAGTATGATCTATCTGACAAGTGTGCGCCGGGTGACCACATCTTTATGAACGATGGCAAGATTCAGACTGTCGTTGAGCGCATTGAAGATAAGACCGTCTGGGTAAAGCCGCTAAATAGTGGTGACATTGTGTCGCACAAGGCAATTAATTTGCCAGACATGAAGGGTGGTAAGGCGCCATCTCTTACGCCAAAGGATATGAAGGACCTCGAGTGGGGCCTGGACAAGGATATTGATTACACGGCTATTAGCTTCGTTCATACTGCCGACGACGTGCGCAAGCTACGCCAGATTCTAAATGAGCACGACAGTGATCGCAAGATTATTGTCAAGCTCGAAACTCGGGCGGCAATCGCACCAGAGAACCTTGAGGATATCGTCAAGGCGACAGATGCCGTTATGGTGGCCCGTGGCGATATGGCGGTTGAAGCTGGCCCAGAGATTGTGCCAGTGGCTGAGCGTGAGATTATTCGCCTGTGTCAAAAGCACTGCAAGCTTTGCATTGTGGCAACCCAGATGCTCGGTAGCATGGTAGACAACCCCGAGCCGACTCGCGCCGAAGTTAACGATGTGGCGACTGCCTACATCGAGGGCGCTGATGCTGTGATGCTATCTGACGAGACAGCAATGGGCAAGTATCCAGTCGAGACTGTCAAGGTCATGGCTAAGACGTTGCGTTATGCCCAAGAGCATATCGGTGTTTACGATCTCTACGATCGCAATCCAACCGATCCGCAAAATGGTGCTATCGCAGACGCGGCCGTTGTACTGGCAGACGAGGCTAACGCTGATGCGATCGCCGTTGAGGCGACGGACGGCAATCTTGTGCGTAGTATTTCAATCCAGCGTCCTACGATGCCGATTTTGGCAATGGCGCCAACACATCGTATGGCTAACCGCTTGAGTCTGCTATTTGGCGTGCGTGCTTTTGTTAGCCCAGATGGCAAAGCGGATACAGAGCTACATAACCTACTGACAACCAACTTCTTCGGTGATACGAAGGCAACCGTAGTTCTAGCGAGTCGCGACGGTGTTAAGCTACTACATTTAGATCGCTAATCGAAAGAGAAAAATAGGGAGGGCAAGATGGCAAGTGTAAAGTTTCCGTACAAAACGGTTAAAGATATATCAGTTGAAGGTAAGCAAATCCTTATGCGGGCGGATTATAACGTGCCGCTAAATGAGGATGACACGATTGCGGATGATTACCGTATCGTGGCGAGTTTGCCGACAATTAAGTATCTGACCGAGCGGGGCGCGCGTGTTGTCATCGTTGCCCACCTAGGACGACCACATGATCAGGTCGAGCTAAAATATAGTCTGACGCCAGTGGCCGAGCGCCTGAGCCGATTGCTAGGTAAGCCAGTACGGTTTGTGCCAGATTGTGTCGGCGCAGTCGTATCAACGGCGACGCGCAATATGAAGCCAGGCGAGGTAGTCCTGCTCGAGAATTTGCGTTTCTATCCGGGCGAAAAAAAGAATGATCTAGAGTTTGCACGTCACCTAGTGGAATCAACTCATGCGGAACTCTTCGTCCAAGATGGCTTTGGTGTGGTACACCGGGCTCATGCTAGCACCAGCGCCATTACGAAATTACTACCCAGCGTAGCGGGCATATTGCTCGAGAAGGAATATGTGGCGATTAAGTCGGCGACCGACTCGCCGAATCGTCCATTAACGACGGTGATTGGTGGAGCAAAAATTGCCGACAAGATGCCGCTAGCGCGCAAATTTATCCAGATTGCTGATAATGTTGTCATCGGTGGGGCTCTCGCCAATAATTTCTTTCGCCGGGCGGGGCGTGATATTGGTGATAGCGTGGCCGATGACGGAGTCGAAGCAGATAAGCTAGTCGATCAGATTCTGGCCGACGCCAAAGCGAAGTGGGGCGATGCGACTCCGGAACACTTTATCTTACCGTCGGATGTGGCTGTGTCGGACGACGGCTCTCTGACGAACGATACGCCACGTCATGAAGTTGGTCTTGGTGATGTTCACGCTCCAGCAAAGATTTATGACGTTGGGTCAAAAACGATGGATAAGCTAGATGAATTGGTTGCCGAGAGTGGCACTGTTATTTGGAATGGCACTCTCGGTATGGCGGAATATCCTAATTTTGCCCACGGTTCAGCACGTTTGGCATTAGCCTTGGCAAAAAATCCTCGTGTGGTGAGTGTGATCGGTGGCGGCGATACGGCAGATTTTGTACGTCATTGGGATAGCCTAGAGGGCGGCAGCTTTACTCATGTATCTACCGGCGGCGGGGCGAGCCTTGAGCTAATGGCCGGCATGGATCTACCTGGTATTAGTGCGCTCGAGCCGAAGCAGTAAAAGTTATTCCGTTTGTGGTAAAATAGTTTCAAATGGCGGGAGTGAAAATGAAAAAGTATATCATTGGCAATTGGAAGATGAACCTTAACGTTCACGAGGCTTCGCTATTTGCGGCAAAGTTGGCGCAGACGGTAAAGGTACACAGTGATGTCGAGACGGTAATTTGCCCTGGTTTTCTGGCGCTAGAGCCAGTGTCGTTACAGATTGATCATCGCCAGATGAAACTCGGCTCTCAGAACTGTTATTGGCGGGACGAGGGCGCCTTTACGGGCGAAGTTTCGGCGCGCCAACTGTGTGGCCTAGCGCAGTATGTCATAATTGGCCATAGCGAAAGGCGACATATCTTTGGCGAGGATGACCGCGATACGCGGTTCAAGGTCCAGGCGGCGTTAAGGAATGGTATTCGACCTATTCTGTGTGTTGGCGAGACAGCGGACGAGCGCGATGCTGGCGATACAGAGCACGTGTTATGCGATCAAGTAGCGTCGGGGCTCATGAATGTTGCGTCGGGACAATTAAGTGAAGTGGTTGTTGCTTACGAGCCGGTTTGGGCAATTGGTAGTACTCGACCAGCCGGAACAACTGATGTTGCAGCGGCAACGAAAGTTATTCGCGACGAAATTGGGCGAATGTTTGGCGTGGCCGCAGCCAAAACTGTACCGATTCTCTATGGTGGTAGTGTTGGTGGTTCAAATGCCGAGGAGATGCTTTCGGTCGATAATGTGAATGGCCTTCTCGTGGGGCGGTCGAGCTTGATTGCATCAGAATTTGCTAAGATGGTAGAAATAGCGGCGGAGATTGACTAGATGGCCCTTGATTTTGATTTTGATTTTGACTTTGACAAATTGGACAAGGCTATTGGCGAGATAATGGATGGTCTGAGTGATGACAGTACCGATAAGAACGGAGATGCACGCAAAGTAAAATCCGTTCCTGCTAGCAAGCACGAACCAAAGAACGTGGTAATGGCTGCTGCTACGCCCAAAGTAAAGCCTGAGCCTACCTTAAATCGACGCCGTCCAAAGGTAGCAATGACTGGTGATCGGGCGAGGAATAAGCTATCCGAGAAACCAGAGAGGCCAACTGAGGCGCCGAAATCGAGTTATACTACTCCGGGCCGGGGGCGTTTCTTCGATATGGTTAGTCCTAGCAGCGACGCCCTTAACCAGCATAAACCGAGCGTAAGCAAGGCGAACGAAGCTAAACTTCAAAAGCCCAATACTCAGGCTCAGGTAAGCGTTCACCGGATTGCACCGCGTCATACGCTACAGCCGCCACGCGATCGTCATGATTTGACCCAACCAGTCCCGGCTAGTCCTAGCGAAAACACTTTCACTACGGTAGAGAATAAGAAAGAGCCGTATATTTCGCCCTTCCTTCCAGATGCCAATGAAATTGTCAAAAAGCGGCCACTAGGAAGCACCAGTCAAGTTACCAATAAAATAGCCAGAACTAGCGGGCAGCCGTATAGAGCGCAGCAGAATTCACTAAATCACCTGCGGGACGGCTCCAATGGTGGGGCTAGCCTCCATGGCCAACCGGCGAGTGATATCAATCTAAAGGCGAAGCCAAAGAAGCAAAGTAAATTGAAGAATGTCTTAATCAAAATTGTTATGTTTGCTGGGGTTATTCTGGCGGGTGGAATTCTTGGTGTGCTGTGCTTCTATTTATTCGGATAGTATAATAGTCGGGTGAACTTAGACAAAATTCTCGAGGGTTTAAATCCGCAACAGCGTGAGGCGGTAACGACTATTGATGGGCCGATACTGATTCAGGCTGGTGCGGGCAGTGGCAAGACAAAAACCCTGACACATCGCATTGCGTATTTAATTGCCACGGGGCACGCCCGGCCGGCAGAAATTTTGGCGGTCACCTTTACTAATAAAGCGGCGGGTGAGATGCGCGAGCGTCTGGCTAATATCCTTGGCGTCGATAATACGCGGAGCTTTATGCCGTGGATGGGAACATTCCACTCGATTGCTGTGCGTTTGCTCCGCTACTATGGTGAAGCGATCGAGATTCCTAATAATTTTGTCATCTTTGATGAGTCGGACAAACAAACACTGATTAAATCAATTCTGAAATCGCTCGGGGCAACAGATAAACAGTACAGCCCTCGCACAATTATTAGCTATATTAGCAACGCTAAAAACGATTTAGAGTCGCCCGACGACTTTAGAAAGCGGGCGCAGACGCCGATTCAGCAGATGACGGCGGAGGTTTACACCCGTTACGAGCAGCGCCTGAAAGAAAATGTGGCACTTGACTTTGACGATTTGTTACTCGATACGGTGAAATTATTAAAACAGTCGCCGGAAACGCGCGCTAAGCTGCAGCAACGCTTTAAGTTTATTCTAATTGACGAGTACCAGGATACGAACCGCGCTCAGTATCAGATCGTTAAGCTTCTATTGAACGATAAGCATAACATTTGTGCCGTGGGTGATGACTGGCAGTCAATTTACAGTTGGCGTGGGGCAGACTTTACTAATATCCTTAATTTCGAAAAGGATTTCTCTGGTACAAAAGTAATTAAACTCGAGCAGAACTACCGCTCAACCGGCGCCATTCTAAATGCCGCCCATAATGTAATTATCAAGAACGAGCAGCGGAGCGATAAAAAGCTCTGGACTCGCCAAGGTGAAGGCGCACCAGTGGAATTCATTGAGGCGCGTAACGATCTCGACGAAGCCGACCGTGTGGCGAATCGAATTTCGAGCGAAGTGGGTCTCGGTCTCAGGCGCTATCGAGATTATGCAGTGCTTTATCGTACCAATGCTCAGTCGCGTATCTTTGAGCAAATGTTTCTTAGGAGTGATATTCCTTATCGTATCGTTGGCGGACTACGCTTCTATGATCGTGCCGAGATTAAAGATCTCACGGCGTATCTGAAACTGCTTTATCAGCCGCACGATACTATTAGCTTCCGCCGCATCGTCAACGTGCCGAAGCGGGGACTGGGCGAAGTATCGGTCAACAAATTCTTACACTGGCAAGAATCGACGGGGCAGAGCGTGATTGAGGCGCTTAGTAATGTAGCAATTTGCCCCGATATTACTTCGCGCGCGGCCAAGAGCTTAACTTATCTAGGTAAAGATCTTAAAGAGCTAGCGACGGAAGCTACTGATACAGCGCCAGATATACTGCTGACGGATTTAATCAACCGTTTTCACTATGATACTTACATTGACGACGGCACCGACCAAGGTAATGCCCGGCGAGAGAATGTGGATGAACTAATTAATATGGCTAAGCAATACGGTGATCTCGATAGCTTTCTCGCTGAGGTTGCGCTGGTGAGCTCAGCGGATACCGTAAATGACGACGACGCCGTCACGCTTATGACCTTACATGCGGCTAAAGGGCTGGAATTTCCGGTGGTCTTTATGGTGGGGATGGAGGACGGCCTCTTTCCTAATGCACGATGTGAAATTGATCCGGCTAAGATGGAGGAAGAGCGTCGCCTTTGCTATGTGGGTATGACGCGGGCACGTGAGCAACTAATTATGACCTTCGCTGACCAGAGAATGTTGCGAGGTGAGATTAATTACAATCAGCCGTCACCGTTTCTGTTAGATGCGGGCGGCAAAGAGGCACTCGAGATGGGCGAGGGTGTTGATGACGAGGTCAGCTATGACGAATATGCCGATGAACCCGAAATGGTGAGTCTGAACGTCGGCGATAAAGTTTATCACCAGATGTTTGGTATGGGGACGGTGGAAGAGCTCGACGGTATGAATGCCACGATCAAATTTAAACATAGTGGCACAAAGAAGCTGAATCTCGCCTTTGCGCCGCTAACAAAGCTTTAACATTATTTTGTGATATAATAGCGTCTAGGTTATGGTGAAGTTTATTGGATCTCTAATAACCAAATTGCAATTATCTAGTCCTCGGAGGGTGGGGGTCTTCCTAGGCCTGTCGGCGGTGGCGCTATGGCTAATTTGTGCCCCGCTCGTGCAGGCAAAGAGTAGTGATATTGGTAGCAAGAGTCACATTGTGACGATTTACGATAACGATACCGAGAAGACGATTATATCAAATTCAACCACTGTTAAGTCGGCATTGGCAGACGCCGATATTTCGGTTGATGATAACGACATTGTCTCGCCACGGCTAGATAGTCAGCTAAAGGATAGCTCGACTATCGTTACAATTAAGCGGGCACGACCAGTCACGCTAGTTGATGATGACGGCAAGCGCACCCGTATCATGACGGCGGAGACTGATCCAGCGAATATTGCTAGCGAGGCGGGTATGGCATTAAAGTCGCATGACGAAGCGGCGGTGAAGCCGATCACCAACTTCATTTCAGCGGGCGGCGTTGGCGAGGAGCTAGCGGTAACGAGAGCTAAGACGGTGAATGTGCGGCTATACGGCCAAGCTATGGCACTGCGCACTCAGCAAAAGACGGTGGCAGGCATGCTAAAAGAGGCGGGCGTGAAGCTAGCGGCGAACGATACTACGTCAACAGACCTAAATGCGCCAATTACTGATGGTATGAGTATGGAAGTTTGGCGCAACGGCATTCAGACAATTGAGCAGCAAGAAGATGTGCCGTTCGAGACGCAGACGATTGAGGATTCGACTAAGAAGCTCGGCTATACTGAAGTGCAAACGGCGGGTGTCATTGGTAAGAAGTCGGTTATTTACCAAGTTAATATGCAGAATGGTGTGGAAATTGAACGACAAAAAATTAGCGAAGTAACGACCGTAGCGCCAGTGACGCAAATTATCGTTAAAGGCACTAAGGTGGAGCTCCCGCCAGGTAGCCATACCGATTGGATGCGGATGGCTGGTATCAGTGAGAGCGACTTTGGCGCTGCAAATTACATTATCACGCGCGAGTCAGGTTGGCGTTATAATGCTCGGAATCCGAGTGGAGCATATGGCTTGCCACAGGCCCTGCCGGGCGGCAAGATGTCATCGGCTGGTAGTGACTGGGCGACGAATCCTATCACTCAGCTAAGGTGGTTTAATGGCTACTGCAAGCAGCGCTATGGAAGTATTCAAGGCGCCTATAACCACTGGCAATCCTACCATTCGTACTAGTCGATGCAGCTTATTCTTTCACGCGTAAGAGAAACGCAGGGGGGGGGCGTTAGCGCGTAAGCTGACGAGAGAGGGCGAAAATATAGTAAAATATCTCTATGCTGCCAAAAAAATCTCTCGGCCAAAATTTCCTAACCGACCCCGAAATCCTATCGGCGATTGCTGACTATGGAGAACTGACGTCGAATGATACAGTGCTAGAAATTGGTCCTGGCCGGGGCAATTTGACGCGTATTCTGTGCCAGCGAGCAAGCAAGGTTGTAGCGGTGGAATTTGATCGTGATTTATATACCTTACTTGAGCGAGAGCTGGCCTCAAAATTTAGTAACTTAGAACTAATTCAGGGCGATATCCTTAGCTTTGGCTTATCTACTTTGCCTAAAAATTACAAAGTAGTGGCTAATATTCCCTATAACATTACTAGCCCGATTATCACGAAATTATTAACAGCGAAAAATTCACCGATGCTGTCAGTGCTACTGGTACAGAAGGAAGTGGCAGAGCGCATGGCGGCACAACCGGGCAAACTATCAGCTTCCGCAGTGTTAGCGTCGATCTATGCCGAAATCTCAACGGGACTAATTGTGCCAGCGGAGTATTTTGACCCCGTTCCAAAGGTGGACAGCCAGGTCTTAATTATGCGGCGAAGAGTACAGCCACTAGTCTCGGCGGACGAAATGTCAAAATTTACAGATGTCGTTTACGCTGGCTTTGCTCAGCCACGCAAAAAGATCAAATCTAGTTTGGCGGTGGGGCTAAAGACCAACAAAGAAACCGCCGAACAGCTATTAAATAAAGCTGACATTGATCCCAACCTTCGTCCGCAAAACCTTGCGACTGACGATTGGCGGCGGCTTTGCAACCTTGTCTAAAACCTCTCTTTAGAGAGGTCAGAGGAGCCTCGCTCATCGGGTGTGTTTCTATGCGTTATAATAGGTCTATGAATCAAAAATGCTACATCACTACGGCAATACCTTACGCTAATGCGGCACCCCATATTGGAACGGCGATGGATTACCTTTATGGTGACATCCTTCTGCGCTACCAGCTTCTGCGCGGCAACGACGCTAAAATGTCGATCGGTACGGACGAGCACGGCATCAAGGTGCAACAAAAGGCTGAGACTAATGGCAAGACGCCGCAGCAATTTGTCGACGATCTGCAGCCCGAATTTAATAAGATGCGGGCGGCGCTCGACATGAACTTTGGCGTCGACATTACCGATGCGACTAAGCCACTAGTAGAACAGGATTTTAACGAACAAAATATTATCAGCGTTCGCACTTCTGACTCCGAGCACGTGCGGCTCGTGCAGGACATCTGGCGCCGTCTGGATGAGGCAGGCGTAATCTACAAATCACGCTATGAAGGTTGGTATTGCACGGGCTGCGAGGCGTATTACACTGAAACTGAGGCACATGACAACAATTATATTTGTCCGATTCATAATAAGCCCTACGAGAAACTATCGGAAGAAAATTATTATCTGAAGGTTTCTGCCTTTACAGATCGCATTCGCAACTTTATCAAGGATGCAGTAGTGCCAGAATTCCGCGGCAAAGAGCTGCTCGAGATGATTAAGGACGGCGCGCGCGACGTCTCAATCTCGCGACCGAGTGATAAGCTGAGCTGGGGTGTGCCGGTGCCAGGCGATGAGAGCCAAGTGATGTATGTCTGGATCGACGCTCTATCTAATTACATTACAGCGCTCGGCTATCCAGATGACGATTGGCATAGCGATTTTTGGCCGGCAAATGTCGAAATTGTAGGCAAGGATATCTTGCGCTTTCACGCCATTATCTGGCCGGCGATGCTAATGGCGCTCGGACTGGAGTTACCAAAGAAGCTAATGGTGCACGGCTTTATCAATGTCGACGGCGTTAAAATGAGTAAGAGTATTGGCAATGTTGTCAGCCCGCTCACAATTATTGATGATTACGGCGTTGACGCCTTCCGCTACTACTTCGTGGCACACGTACCAACTTTCGAGGACGGCGATTTTACCTGGGAAAAGTTTGAGAACGCCTATAATGGTGAGCTGGCGAACGACCTAGGCAACCTCGTAGCGCGCGTGGCGGCAATGATTCGGAAGTACTTTGACGGCAATTTGGCGGTTGTCAACGAAACGAACGAGCTAAATGATGCGGCAGAGACCTTGCTGGGCGACTACAAAGTTTCAATGGACGGCCTTGATCTCAATTCGGCGCTTAATGCCATCACTAAATATGTGCACGAGCTCAACCAGTATATCGAGCAGTCGGCGCCGTGGAAGGTAAATAAGATTGAAGATGAAGCGGAGCGCATGCAGCGTCAGGTTGAGATCTTCTCAACGCTGGTCAATGGGTTACTATTGGTGGCGAAGTATGTATCGCCCTTTATGCCGAATACGGCGTATGTGATTCATGACACATTTAGCCACGACGAGATACCAGCCGAAACACCGATTATGTTTCCCAAAAAGTATCTCCACACAGCGGAACCAACGCATAAATAATGATGCAATATATTGATACTCATTGTCATATTCACTGCATAGATTATCCAGTGGACGGGGCGAAGATAGTGCAGAATGCAGCGCAGGCTGGCGTGGGCAAAATTATCACTATGGGATGTGATGTAGCGGATAGTGAGCGAGCAGTAGGCTATGCTAAGAAATACGATGCAAGCAACGTCGCAATCTACTGTGGCGTTGGAATCTTCCCGTCATATGGCGAGAATGCTACTTCGAGCGATATAGAGGTGTTAAAACGCTTAGTGCGAGAAAATCCAAATGAAATTAAGGCAATTGGTGAAATTGGCATCGATCACCACGATGACGATCACCACTTGGACGCCACTAGGCAGATGGTGCTATTAGAAGCTCAGTTGCAACTAGCGGTCGATCTGCACTTACCAGTATCGCTACATGTTCGCAGCGGTCAGTTCGGCGACGCTTTCGCTGACCTCTGGGCGGTGCTAGGTAATTTTACTGGCGCTAATATGGTGCGAGGCGTACTGCATTCTTTTACCGATAGCCTGGAGAATCTGGATAAGTGCCTGAGTTACGGCTTATCAATTGGCGTCAACGGCATTGTTACCTTTAATAGAGACGAAGAGCTGGATGAAGTTTATCGGACGATTCCGCAGGAGCGTATAATGAGCGAGACGGACTCGCCATATCTTGCACCCAAACCATATCGGGGCAAGGTAAATCAGCCAGCGTGCATCCTTAGTATCGTTAAAGCACTGGCGGCAAAGCGTGAGACCGATGCAAACGAGTTGGCGACTGCATGTTATAATAATGCCAGTGATTTATTTGGATTATGCAGCGGCGACTCCGATAGATAAGCGCGTCATGAAGGCGATGACGCCCTACTTTAGTGATAAGTTTTATAATCCGTCGGCGGCTTATATGGCGGCTCGCGGGGTGCGGGTTGATGTCGAAAACGCTCGTCATGACATCGCTAAAATTATTGGTGCTCGCCCCGCGGAAATTATCTTCACGGCAGGGGCGACGGAATCAATAAATCTCGCTATGACAGTAGTGGGCGACGGTGTAGTCTTGACGGATAATGCCGAACACGCTTCGGTGTTAAATGCAGCAAAGTCTTACCGCCACGAAATAATCTCAGTCGATAGTGAGGGGCGAATTAATCTAGATGATTTGCGGGCCAAAGTGCAGTCAGATGCCGTGCGCTTAATTAGCCTTGGCTACGTCAATAGCGAAACTGGCGTGGTGCAGGATATCAAGGCAGTAGCGGACATTGTGCGCGATGAGCGGGCAGAGCGTCAGATGCCGTTATATCTGCATATTGATGCTAGTCAAGCAAGCGGACTATATGATTTGAACGTGGGGCGTCTCGGTGTGGATATGATGACGCTCAACGCCGGTAAGTGCTATGGGCCAAAGCAGATGGGGTTACTTTACGTGCGAGCGGGTATTCAGCTAAAGCCGGTGGTTCTTGGCGGTGGTCAGGAAATGGGGCTAAGAAGTGGCACCGAAAATGTACCTGGAATTATTGGCTTTGCTCGGGCTCTGCAAATAGCGGACGATACGAGAAAGAGCGAATATAAGCGACTAGAAGAATTAAAGAATCAGTTAAAGAAGACTTTAGCCAATGGTCTACCCGATATTATCTTTAATGAAAATCCGCACGCTACTTCGCCAGCTATTCTGAACTTTAGTGTGCCTAACGTGGATGGTGAGCGGGTAGTCTTCGCCCTAGACGAAAAAGGCGTGATGGTAGCAACAGGCAGTGCTTGCGCTGCCAATAAGGGGCAGCGGAGCCACGTTCTAACCGCGATGGGCCTAGCCGATAACATAGCGGATGGCTCGATTCGGGTGTCTTTGGGGCGCTTTATGACGGAGGAAGATATAGCTGAGGCGGGACGCTTAATTGTCGAAACTATAAACGAACAGCGGAAATTCGGGAGGCTCGAAGTTGCGTAAATTCTTGACGGGACTAATCATTGCGGCGACCGTGGCAGTACTGGCGGTTGTCGGCATTAATTATATCTTGACCGACGATGATTTGGCGGGCTGTACGGCGCCAGGCGTCAGCGAGGCTTGTCCCAAATCGGATGTGATTGTAGCGGTCAGCGGTGGCGATACGGCGGCACGGGCACGCAAGGCGGCGCAACTCTACTTGGATGGCTGGGCGTCGAAGATTATTTATAGTGGTGATTCGGCCGATCCAATGGCGGTTAGCAATGCGGCGGAGATGAAAAAGATCGCCATTAGCATGAATGTGCCCGCTAGAAATATCCTAGTCGAAGAGAAGAGCACTAATACTGCTGAGAACGCTACTTATACAATGAAGCTGCTAGATGAGATGGATGCCCGCAAGGTGATATTGGTCAGCAGTCCTTATCATACGCGACGGGTTAAACTTAATTTTATTAAAGCGAGCGATACTGACACGATGCGCTTTATGACGGCGACGGCTGACGATGAGGCATGGCATAAATGGTATCTAAAGGCGAGTGGCTGGCAAATTGCGGTTAATGAACTGGCGGGGCTGGCGGCGGTCTCGGCAACGACGAAGTAGGCGATGATAGCACGAGAAAAAGTTTATGTTGGCATGTCGGGCGGTGTGGACTCGTCGCTCTCGGCGGCGCTACTGGTTCAGCAGGGTTACGACGTGACGGGTGTCTATATGAAGAACTGGACCGAGGATGAGCCAGGTATGCACTGTCCGTGGGCGGACGATTTAGCTGATGCTAAGCGAGTAGCTGTCAAACTAAATATCCCCTTCAAGGTGTTTGATTTTCAAAAGGAGTATAAGCATCTCGTTGTGGATTATATGATTGACGAGTATAAGCTGGGCCGCACGCCGAATCCAGATATTATGTGTAATCAGGAGGTAAAGTTTGGGCTTTTCCTGCGTGCAGCGCTTGCGGATGGGGCAAGCAAAATTGCCACGGGGCATTACGCCCGCTCAAACGGGCGACATCTTCTGCGGGCGGCGAATGATGATAAAGACCAGACATATTTTCTCTATCGAGTGACTGGTGAAGCGGTAGAAAAAACAATCTTCCCAATCGGCGACTATCAGACCAAGGACGACGTGCGAGCGGATGCAGCAAAATTCGGCTTATCGACGGCGCGCAAAAAGGATAGCCAAGGAATTTGCTTTATTGGGACAGTGAATATTCGGGACTTTCTAGCGCAGTATGTTCAGACTGAGCCGGGCGACATTATTGACAGAGGCACCGGTAAAGTTGTCGGCCGGCATGACGGGGCATTATTCTATACTCTCGGTCAACGGCATGGTTTGGATGTAGGCGGTGGTCTGCCGTATTATGTGGTTGACAAGGATATGGATAAGAATATCGTTTACGTCAGCCGTAATTTGAATGATGGTAGTTTCTGGCGTGAGAAAATCGAACTAAATAATCTGCATTGGATAAACGAATCACCTGTGACAGGTAGGGCATACCAGATCCGCGTGCGCCACCGCGCCCTGCTGGTGGCCGCCAAGGTCGAGAGTCTAGACACCGACTCTATCGCCCTTATTCTTTCCAACCCTGTTCGTGCTGTAGCCCCTGGACAATCGGTAGTACTGTATAACGGCGACGAAGTTCTGGGCGGCGGCATTGTAAAATAACTACCGCCCCCCATATGGGAGCAAACCAGAGGTGTTTCCACCTTGGCAGAATATTTCCGTTATGCTAATATAATTATGACTGGTGTGCAGACGGGGCAACCGTCTGGACAGTAAGATAAAAACAAACAGTCGTCGCCCCAGGGTGGGCGCACAACAGTCAAAATAAAACAAAAACCTCGTGGCTTTCCTTCTTCGGCGAGGTTTTTATTTTTTATCCTTGAGCTGTGTTTACCTAGCTGTGATATAATTCAGCCATATCTAAGGGCAACATAAAACACCGTGGCGATCACAACAATATTTAACCATGACTGGGGGCTCGCCCCTGGTCTTTTCTTGCTACAATATTCTTATGCCGGGACACGATTTTGGGAATATGCCAATTCTTTCTGCTAAAAAGCTAGTTCCAATATTAGATAAGTTTAATGTGCCAGAAGGACTGATCTATGATGAGGGTGCTGACGCGGGGGAAGATGAATTGCTGTATCGTATGCATGGTAAGGTGACTGGAGATAAGTATCTAGTCTGGTGCCGAGATTATTTCGGATCCGATACACCAGATATCGACAATAATTACCTAAGAATGTATTTCAACATTGAGATTATTAGATGGTACGACGTAAAGCCATATAATGATACCTGTGGCGCTATAGTTGAAGATAAGGGGCTCCTTTACGCTTTAGGTAAGTATAGGAAGATAAATTACGAAGAAGACCAGGACTAGAAGACATTTAGTAATTACCGTGTTATACAGTTTTTGTCATTATGATGATTTATGTGCCAAAACAATCAGGCCATGATTTTAAGAATATGCCGATTCTATCTGCGGAGGAATTGGCACCTATTGTGGACGAGTTTAGCGCGCCAGAGGAGCTTATCTACGATAAAGGCGTTGATGTCGGTCCAGATGATATACTCTATTACTTGCACGGTAAAACTACCGGCGACAAATATGCTGTTCTGTGTCGAGATTATATGGATATGAACGCCCCTAAGGATGAAACAAACGCCATGCGTCAGCTTGGGGTGGAAGTTGTTAGATGGTATGATGTGAAGCCATATAATGATCCAGATGGCGAAGTTGTCGTGTATGATTACCTCTGCTATGCACTGGCTAAATGTAAGATTGAGCGTGAGGATGAGCAATGCTAAAACAAAATGGCAAATACTGGCCGATATTACCACCCGACGAATTGCAGCGGCAAGTTCTCGATAAATTTGAACTGCCCGAGCCGCTAGTTTATGAAATCGGCGTCGAGGTGGGGCCGGATGACGTCCTCTACTATCTCCATGGTTTCGAGACTAATAAAAATTATCTAGTCTGGTGTCGCGATTATATGAGTGAGCTGAAATATGAAAAGAACAGCCTTAGGAATGATTATCGTATCAAGGTCGAGCGTTGGCTAAGACCGAAAGACGCCGCCGACGATGCCGATTGGTGGTCAACATGGTCTAGCGGAGATTATGCAGTAGCGGAGTGGACTGATATGGGGCCAAACAAAGATCCAGCGGCCTATCGTCGCAGCAAGAACGATCCTGCTTTATGGTAGCTGTGTTATAATTAAATCGTTGGGGTAGTAGCTCATCTGGTAGAGCGCAGCATTCGCATTGCTGAGGTGGTCGGTTCGAGTCCGATCTACTCCACCAAGCAATTATTGATATGTGGGATATCCTAAAATCTAACTTATTTACACCGCTAAACTTCTTAATCACGGTTCTAGCGGTGATTTTGATTGTGGCGGGTCAGAGTCCGATCAACATGCTATTCTTTATTGCCATGGTGCTGAATGCTTGTATCGGCATTTGGCAGGAAGCGCACGCTAGGCGAATTCTAAACAGGCTAAAGATTCTCAATGCGCCAAAGGTGAAGATAAAACGTGGCAGTCAGAAGTTAACGGTTGATGCTAAGGATATTTTATCGGGCGATATCGTCGAGCTGGCGGCTGGTGAGCAAGTGCCGGCCGACGGTATAGTGGTAGTCTCG
>Ga0256404_1006295_pt1 | contig 19843 bp, 23 predicted proteins | sample RumenRJG_01DNA_FD_185990 | JGI IMG/M metagenome (GOLD analysis project Ga0256404, IMG submission 185990) | Bovine rumen microbial communities from Lethbridge, Alberta, Canada - RJG_01 | ecosystem: Host-associated > Mammals > Digestive system > Stomach > Rumen | place: Canada: Alberta | collected...
TTGGAGCAAATCCAATTGATTTTTTTATCGTTAATGATAGAAGGACTTTGTGGATCTACTAAAATTACTTCGTAATATTTATATTTTCCGTCAGACCATACCCAGTAGGAGTTTAACACTTCTAAGTTAGGGTATTTTTTAGCCACACGTTCTTCAGCAATTCTTTGAATAGATTTAGCTTGGGTAATTTTGTTTACACCCATTCTTTTAGGTTTACGACCGTTGAAATGACGGGTTTTCCTTCTTCCACCACGTCTTACTCTGGTTCTTACTAAAACGAAACCTTTTTTAGCTCTGTAACCTAAACTTCTAGCTCTATCGAGTCTAGTTGGTCTTTCAATTCTTTGAGCTGCTTTTTGTCTTCTCCATTTAGGAGCTCTTTGCCACATGAGTTCACGTACGTAGGACTCATCTGGGTTTTTCCATGCGTCTCTAATATATTTATACATAAATAACACCTTTTGTTCAGCCACGAAGGCCACATCCATATGGGAACTTATCCCAAAAAAAGTAATTTATCACTGCTATAAAATAACAGTAATTAAATATTTTATTTTATTTATTTATAAAAGTATCGTTGAAATTTATCTTTCAATGTCAATCAATACGATTCCAATTTCATTTAGAAATTTACAAAGGTGTTCCTTTCTGTTTTTTTCATCATCTTCAGTATATCCTATTGGAGGTTGCCCCTCATAACTGTACTCCGCAGGATACATTGGAATGCCCCCACATTTGTATACTGGAATAACATATTCTCCTTCATTAACCATTTAAATCAACTCATTTTTGGTTAAATGCAAAGCAATATCATTCATCTTTTTATCAATACCATTTAATAAATAATTACTTATTACTTCTTCCGTTTTTTCATCAATTTCAATTACATTACATGTTAATTTAATAATCAACATGACTTCAGAAATACTTTTTCCAAGATTATATTGAAAAAATCTTCTTGAGGATTCATCAACATTCCCCTTAAATTCAATTAACCAAAATGCACGTTCTGAAGTGATTAATTCATAGTCTTCGAAGTCATTTTCCAATATGTCAAAATTATCTGGAGATGGAAAAGAATAGCATCCTTTGGGATGGGAATGAATCGAAGCTACTTTTCTTCCCATTAAATAAACTTTATTGAAGTTTCCTCCAGACCGATTTTTTTCACCACTCCAACAATACAACACTTCACCAGTTTCATAATCAAAATACATCATCCATTCAACTTTCTCATTTACTGTTTTTCTTCTAAACTCATCAACCAACGTGCATGCAGCATCACAAAAATCATTGGGCAAATCATCAAAATCAATAGATTTTAAAGAATTATTCACATTTAATGAATTATATTTTATCCAATCTTTATCTTCAATGAATATTTTATCAAATGACAAGACTAGACCACCATATTGGTCATCTAGACATTTCCTAACACTTTTTAAAGATAACATGGAAGATAAAAAATGCAGATTAATAATATCATATATCTAATATTTCTCAAATTCATAAGAATACATCTAATTTAAGAGCATATAAATCATCTAGTATCAAAATAAAGCAATTTAACTGCATTAAAACAATTTTTTTAAATAAAATCAATTTTTAAAAAAAAAAGTTTTATAAAACATTCTACAAAAATAATTTTGAGGAGTGAAAAATATGAAGATGCCAGAAGAATTAAACCCAAAATTACTTGCACCATGTGGAATAAACTGCATTAGCTGTGAAAAATATCAAAATCCATGTGCAGGCTGTTTGATTAATAATGATGGCAAAAGCAAAGCCAGTTTAAAGTGTAAAATAAAAAACTGCTTTGATTCAAAAAACTTCAGCTATTGCGGACGCTGCAGCGAATTTCCATGCCCCCTCATGAAAAAACACTCCAAAAAATACATCAAAAGGCATGATTTGGACACATTAAGTTCAGCCAAAAGAATCAAAACAACAGGAATTGGCAGGATGATGATGCAGGATCGTGAAAGGTGGATATGTCCACAGTGTGGAGGAGTTATAAAATTCCAAACCAGAGCTTGTTGCGAGTGTGGATTTAAAATTGATTAAATTAAAAATCTGATTAATAATTTCGATAGTAATCATTATAACTATCAATTTAGAAATAGATTTAAGTATTTTAAATAGACTTATTTTTAAAATTGAAATTTATATTTCGAGTAATGTATATGAAAAAATAAAAAAAGAATAAATATGTATTAAACATATTTATTTAAGCTGGAATTTCACTTTCAGGAACTTCATATGTTGAAGTAATTTTAAAAGTTCTGTAAGTGGAATCAAGCAATGAACCAACTGATACTTCGATGACATTATTTTTCGCATTGTAATTTGCAGCATCGAACTTGAATGATCCTACACCATTTACCACATTAAACTTTACTTCAATTTCATTAGCGGTTCCCCTGTTTAATGTTGCAAACATGTCAAATTCAGGAAGGTTAGATGCAACTTCCCCATTTTTATAAAATACAATGCTGTAACTACCCGGAGAATTATATACAAGGCCGTCAAACTTGATTGCGGTTGTACTGATTCTAAGACACATTGTTCCATAACCTACGACACCTGTGTCAATGTCCCATGTCACAAGATTGTTTGTACCGTACCAGTTCGGATCCAATTTGAGCCTGGTCGGGAAAATCAAATATAGAAAGATGCATATTTTTGAATAATACCGCTGGAACAAACGGTGGTGCAGTGATGGTGTCTGGAGATATCAACATTCAAGAGTCAATTATTGCAAACAACAATGGTGGAGAGACTGGAGGTTCATTTTACATCCAACAACCGATGTACAATACAAAAACCGTGATTAATGTTCATGATAACCTGATTACAAACAACACTTCCCCGTACGGTAAAGAGGTATTCATCAAATGGAAGGATTCCTATAATCTCTACACCCAATTCGACAATAACGATTGGGGAGATGAAGACCCAAACGATTCATCCGTAATCGATCCAAACAATGTGACTCCAAGAAGCAAAGTGTCCAGCACAATCAAATCCAATTTATTTGAAAGATTAAATGTTGATTTATTGGACAAGTATTCCGATTTGCTTTCAGATTATTTCCAAAATAACTCTCTTGACAACTTAAAGAAGCAATTCAAAAAACCTGAAAATAATCAGAATAATCAAAAAGCATCTGGAGAACCAACCAATGAGGAAATAGATATTCCAAACATCAATCAGAATAATGTAAATGCCACTTCAACTGTTTCCAAACCAAGAAACACCAATCAAAATATTGTTATCACCAGTGGCAATTCCACTTCATCACCTATTGGTGAAAGCAAAGATAAAAGTGCATACGAACTTAATGAGACACAAACAGTGTCTAAAAAAATTAATCCGGACTTTAAAAAATATTTCCTAATCATTGCAATAGTAATCATATTGCTTGCAATAGGATATAAAAGACATAAAAAAGAGGAGTAAATAGCTTTGCTATTTACTTTATACTATTTTTAACCATTTAATTTCTTATTTAAGTCACGTGCTACTAAATAATAGTACATATAAAAACCAAACCATGAAATAGCTGCAAATATGCACGCGATTATTACCCATTCAATAATAACACCTATTCCTAAGTTAATAGGCATCCATTGTAGATAAATCGCCACAATAAAGAGAATGGACATTCCAATCCCCATTTGAAAGATTACCTGGAGAGGTAATGCAATATCTTCCCTTTCGTAAATCAATCCGCTTAGAGAAAATCCCCAACCGACTACAATTGATCCTAAAAATGCATTTATTGTGGTAGTTCCTGAAAAACTAACATTTTGAGGGCCATTTTGAAGAGAAATCAAAACCATGACCAATAATACAATAAAACATCCGACAAAAGCGCCTAATGCCAATCGTTCAATTAAATCTATTTTCATATAATCACCTATAAATCCAAAGCCGCTTTAAAATCGGGCAAGTATTTCCTTGAGATATTATCCTTCAAACCATTTTTAAGCTGTATGAACATCATCCCCTTAAGGGAAGGAGCAACACGCTCAATCTTCTTTAGATTAACTATTGTTGTTTTTGAAATTCTGACAAAATCACTGCCTAAAGATTCCTCAACCTGATACAGCGGCTTTTTAACCAGATACTCTCTGCCTTCAGTATACACCTTAACCTGTTTATTTTCAACTCGGAACATATAGATATCACTAAACTCGAGAAGTGCAATGTCTGATCCTTTCTTGACTGCCAGCATATCATTAGATTCATCGCTTTCCAAAATTGATATTGCCTTTGAAACATTATCCGTAAGCTCATTAGTGTGAATATCTGCATGAGGCTCTTCAATATCTCTTGAAACAAATAAATTTACTTTCATGATTTATAACCTTAATTTTTCCATTTCTTCTTGAATTTTACGTTCCCTATAATCCTCTGTATCAAATTTATCATTGAAAACGAATGCTTTTAAAAAGTCCACTAAAACACCGATTCCCCAGAAGAATACCGGAAACAACACCCACCAGAAGTCAGGAGTGAATATTGCATTGATAACTGCCAACATTGCATTGACAATAACATATGCCTTGAAATTCTTAAAAAATTTAATTTTTGCATCGGCTCTTTGTTCTGCTAAAACTCTTAAATTATCGCTCATCTAATCCCTCATTTTTGAAAGTTCCTTATTAATAAGTTCTTCCCTGTAATCATTAAGAGAATATGCATTAAAAAAATCGTCTGCAACTTCAATTCCCCAAAAAAACATTACAAATGCTAACAGCCAAAAGCTCTGCAAAAATACAAAGCAAATTATTGCTATTATTACATTTACAATTAAATATTTAAATAAATTTTCTTGAAATTTCATTTTCGCATCGACTCTTCTTTCTGCCTTTTCTCTTAAATTCATTATATCACCGTTCGATATTACTAGTTAGTAGAGTAATATATAAATGACTATTTGGCGATGCGTCCAAGATGCAAAAAATAGAAACTGAAATGCAAAAAATAAAGATTAAAAATAAAAAGTTGAAGTAGCTATAATACAGCTACTAAATAATATAAAATAGAAGTTATTGCAGGAACTGTTAGATTATCAATTCCACCATAACTGAATGCTTCACATAATGTTGCAACTGCAGAAATGCCTAAAATATATACAATATTGAATTCAGGCATTGTACAGCCGATAGAAGCGAATACCATCCAAACAAATACGCTCATAACAGAGGTGATGACAAACATTGTAAGTGATCCTTCAAGAGATTTTGTACCTCCGAATACTGTGTATTTGACTCTACCGAATTTTTGACCAATTAAAGCAGCAAAACCGTCACCATATACCATTGGAACAATAGCCAATGCAACAATCCAAATGAAGTATTTAGGGTCGTTTGCAGGTGCAATACTTGCAAATACTGCAATCAATATTGTCCAAATTCCTGCATAAAAGAATAATCCCAATGCATGCCCAGATTCAGTAACGCTGTTTTCAATCTTGATCGGTGAGTATTCAGTTAGGAAGAACAGCACAATTGTAATAGGAAGTGTTAAAAACCAAACCATAACCCATGGATCTGAGAAAAATGGCATGGCAAATATCATGTTACCTACCATAATATGTAAAAATTTACGTGAAACTTCAGGCCTTGTCTTTAAAACCAATTCAGCTACAACAAAAATGATAGCTACGTAAACATATACTACAATTAATGCAAGGATATCTGTGAATATCATTAGCAATACTCTCCGTATTCACAGCCAGCATTTTCAATTTTAACATGGTCAATTAAGGTTCCATCTTTCTTGTACAATTTGATTTCACCCCAACCGTTTCCACCATTCCATAAACGGTTGTGTCTTTTTTGACCATCAGGAGCTTCATAATTGAATAACATCATTTCATCACGTTTGCAGTAAAGCACCAATTCCATCTTGGAGTTCTTATTGCTTGCGTTAATGTGCCATGTGTGCACGTCTTCACCTTCCTCAAAGTCAAAGTCGATTTTGACAAGGTTCCAGAATCTTGCAAAGTTATATTCATACATGGTTCCTTCATAGTAGAATCCAATTAATAATTTACGTGGAATTTCTATACCGAATGCTTTTGGCCTTCCCCCACCTGCTTCAAACGCTGAATTTTTCAATTCCTTACCGGAAATTAGACTTGTAATCTTACAGGATGAAATCCAAAGCCATGGTGAGGTGAAGTCCCCTCCCCAGTTCTTATCAGCATATCCATAAGATTTTTCAGGAATTACTTCATATTCTTCACCGTCTAACCAGATGGTTCCGCTGTATTCAGTTTTGATTCCTTCAGCATGCCAAAACATTTCAAATGAGTTCAATTTTCTGAATAATGAGTTTGCACCATAACCTACATTAAAAGTGATTTGTTTATCAATATCCAAATCCCACATCATGTCTCCAGCATCACTCATGTATTCTGGGTGGTCACGTGCTTCCTCTTCACTAACTCTTGCAAATCCACTCATATGAGTTTCTGTTAAGCTACAATCGCCCACTTGAATGTTTAGTTCATCATCAGGGCAATTGAAATATTTCATTGAGTAAAAATTATGAATTTGTTTTGGATTTTTACCCCATGTACCCGCTTTAATCATACAGTAAGATGGCCTTTTACCTGCTTTTTGGTTTTCAGGCAATTGTCCGAGAGTTGGTTCTTCTTCAGCTAGTGCCGGATTACATACAAAATATTCTATAAAAAACGGCCTTTCCTCACCTGTTTTCTTATTATATGCAGTTAAAGAATGCCACCACCAGTCATACCCTTTCTTGGCAAGTGGTCCTTTGAGCATATAATAATCTCTTTTCAAATCACTTTTATTCATATTAATCCTCCAAAGATAAGATAATTATAGATTTATTTAATGTATATTAAATAATTTATTATAAAAATAGTTAAAAATAAGAAAAAAAGAGATGAATTTACATTTTAGATTTCATTTCACGTATATCATCACGATAATAGAATAAAATGGTTAAAATTATTAACAAAATGATAAATGAAATTCCAGAAACTTTAAAAAATTCATCTTCATCAATTAAAATTTGTTTTACTACAGATTGGGTTCCTGCATTTGCATCACTGGCCTGACCCACATCTGACGCACTTGCCTGTGAAGTGGTTTGTGCACTTTCTGGCTGTGAAACATCATTCATAGGATTGTTTGCGCTGTTACTTGGATCCATATTCTGGCTATGTGTGCTGTTTCCGGTATTGTCCGCACTTTCCTGAGGGGAATTTCCATTGCCTTTGGCAGTGTTTCCACCATTGCCCTGACCGTGTCCTGATCCATTACCAGTACCTGCTCCAATATCTCCAAAGAGTTCATATTGAGGAATTGCAGGGTAATAGTACTCAGGTGATTTTCCGTTTATCTCCTTAGATGTTTTAGTATCCAAGTCATGAGTATTGTCCCTTCTGGAATTATCAACTGTAGCTCTTACAATATCTCCGTTATTGGCATCTACAGTAAATACGCCAGCACCACCATTAATGGCGACACTCACTTTTTGACCATTGTTGTTGTAAGTCAATATCCTGTCTGGAAGCAAGCTTGCAATGTTCCCGTTTGAATCTGTGAATAACGCTTGGTACTTATTAGGTCCTATTTGTGTAACCGTAAACTTTATGTTGTTTGTTCTGATTTTAGGACATACTCCTGAAAAGTCAGTGTACCAGTTGTCACCCACCTGCAGCCTTTCGCCGTTTTCCTGATAATAAGTGTCTTTTGCTTCAACATCCATGTGATAATTGCTGAAAATTGCATTGTAGCTGATTTCCTGTTTGCTAGGTTTGACATAGTTATCAAAGAATTGAATTCCATTTTCCCAGTTTTCACTTATCACATTGGATTGTATAGTATTGCTTCCCACTTTAGACATTGAAATGCCGTTTCCATGATTAGCTTCAATTGAATTGGACTTGATATTGAGACTATCGCCTGCATTAGACACTAAAATTCCGTCTCTGATGTTTTTTGAAACAGTATTCTTATTAATGTGGATATTTTTGGAAACTTCGTTATAGGTAACTCCATTAACGCTTTTAGTCACAGCTATTCCATTTAGAGCATTTGTTGAAATGGTATTGCCATGAATATACAGATTGGTAATTTTGGCAACCAATATTCCGTTTGCTGCATTTCCGGTAATCTTATTATTGAAAATATAAGTGGAACTAGAGTCTGCAACGGTTATTCCATTTTTAGAGTTTTTAACTAAATTATTTTTAGTTATGTTAAGATACTTGGTTCCAGTTGCAGCAATACCATTGCCCTTAGTTGTAATATCATTGCCTGAAATGGTGACATAATTTGCACCATCAATTTTAATTCCATCACCATTACCTTCAATTTTGAATCCTTTAATTTTTGTTAAAGATGCCTTGGAACCTTTAATTGTTATTACAGGAGATGATGAACCAGATTTTAAAGTAGTATCCACATTACTAATTAATGTTAATGATTTAGTAATCATTAAGTTGATATTGGAATAACTGGATCCCTTAAACAAAATGACATTATTAGCTTTTGCATTATCAATTATCTTTTGAATCTCTGAGTTGCTTAAACCGCTTTCAACTTCACGAGTATTGTCCACAGAAATCTTTGTTGTGAGAGATGATGTCTTATACTTTGAGTTTCCGGCAAATTTGGAAACAATATTATATGTACCATCCTTTAATCTAATCTGAAGAGAAGCTATTCCTGAAGAATCAGTATTCTTGTTATAATTAACTCCATTTACAGTGAAAGTAACCTTTGCATTAGTTAAAGGTTCACTGCCGTTATCAGAAAGTTTAACTTTAAAATAATCCCCTACAACATCAAAAGTGGTATTGCTCTCCACATCAAAATGAGTGCTTACCTTTGACGCTTCACCTACTGCTGACACATTTGATACTGATTGAACTTCCTGAACTTCTACAGCCTCAAACACTTCTGTTGAATTATCAACATCTTGTGCGACTGCAAAATTTAGCGTTGAGAAAACCAATGCAAACAATACAATGACAAATACTTTTTTATTCATTTTTCACCCCCATTTACTTCGATTTAAAAGAATTAAATATTGAAAATAATCCTCATAATATAATATATAATATTTAATAATATATATTATTGACTTTTTTAATTTTAAATAAGAATTAATTAAAACCAATGAATAATAGCTAATTTTTAATTGAAATAAAAGAAATTATTAAAAAAATAAAAATGGATTTATAAAAGTAGTTATATCGTTGAATTAAAAAAAAATAAATGAAAATCACATTAAATCATGAATTTCATCTTTAATATACAATATTACTATTGCCGCTGATATAATAGCTAAAATGGACATCACAAGAAAAGTTTGTGCAAATGCAGATACGGAAAGATGATTATGACCCACATTTCCGCCCGCAAATGTAGCCATCAACACAACTGCAACCGCTGAACCAATTGCACCGATGATTTGCCTTACTGTATTGTTGATTGCTGTTGCATCCTCAACATCACCGGATACCACTGCAATTGTCCATGTTACTGCCGGCATTAAACCTAATCCTGCTCCAATTGCACGTATAATTTGAGTTGCAATCATATATTCAACTGATGTTGATCGGGTATAAGTCATCATCAATAGGCAACCCACAATTGTAAATAAACATGATAACAGCAATACCTTGCGAACACCAAATTTATTGGCCATTAAAGGACCAATAAAATTAAATACAATCATCACAAGGGTTGCAGGAAGCAATATGACCCCTGCAGTTGTTGCATCATGATGAGCAATACTCTGGGCAAACAATGGCATGATAACATTCAATCCACACATTGTAAAGTACAATAATGCTGAAAATAATGTTCCAAAGAAAAAATACTTGTTTTTAAGAGCATGTAAATCAACTAATGGAGTATCAATACCAAATTGTCTTTTTACAAATAATAAATATTTAAAAAAAAATAGTATAAAAATTTTATGTCAGTTAATAATCATCCTCATCAATGCAATAAACATCATTGCCACAATGAGGACAGTATTCCACTCCTTCCTCTACAAATCCCCCACAAACAGGACATTTCATTCTATCACCTAAATATTAATCAATATCAATCCAAACAAGCAAACGACAATTCCAATAATTTGCTGTAGTGAAACATTCTCTTTATATAAAACATATCCAACAACCAAAAGAACACATGCAAGACCAATATTGGCCACAACACTGGCAGTATTCACTTGCCATCCCGCACGGTAAACAAATACATAGCCAACTTCCAGACCCACAACAACTAATGCTAAAATTATTGAAGTCCAATTTACTTTTGACAGCTCTAAAACAACGTTTTCAGGTTTAACCATGATAACAAATATTAATGCTGTTAATATAGCTGCTATTAAATAAGTGACCATTAAAGCACCAAATGGATTTACATCATTCGGCATTGACTTCATACAAATATTATATAATGAATTTGAAGCAATAACAATTAAAATTGGCCATAACATGTTAAAATTCAAAAAATCACCAAAAAAAGAAAAAAAAGTAGTGAAGTCAAGCTTCACTATTTTGTACCATATACCCTGTCACCGGCATCTCCAAGACCAGGTAATATATATGCATTTTCGTTTAATTCCCTGTCAACTGTTGCACAGAAAATTTCAACATCAGGATGGTCCTCCTCAATGCATTTGATACCTTGAGGCGCCGCTACAATACATAACAATTTAATTTTAGATACACCATCTTGTTTAAGTCTGGAAATTGTTGCGGAAGCGCTTCCGCCTGTTGCAAGCATAGGATCAATTACAAGGACTTCTCTTTTGTCAATTCCTTCCGGCATCTTATAGTAATATTCAACTGGTTCAAATGTTTCTTCATCTCTGTAAAGTCCGATATGACCTATTTTTGCATTAGGAATTACATTCAAGACCCCGTCAACCATACCCATTCCAGCTCTTAAAATTGGCACGATTGCATAGTTGTCTTCATTCAACATTCCAGTGTCCATCTTTTCAAGTGGAGTTTCAATAGTTGCTTCTTCTAATTTTGCATCCCTCATTGCTTCATAAACAAGAATTGTAGAAATTTCAGTGACTAATTCTCTGAATTCCTTAGTTCCTGTATTTATATCCCTTAAAATCGCAAGCTTATGAGTTATTAACGGATGATTTAATACAAATTCATTCATGTTTTTCCTCCGGCACACAAAGATTTAAAATAACACCAACAATAGCTGCTAAAGACATTCCTGAAATGGAAATGGACAAGTCACCATATGCAAGTGATAATGCTGCACCACCTAAACCTAAAACGAGCATTGTTGCAGCTACAACTACATTTTTAGTGTTGTTAAAGTCAACTTGGTTGTGGATCAATATTTTAAGACCATTTACACAGATAAAACCGTATAACAATACAGAAATACCACCTAAAACAGGTTGTGGAATTGCAGTTAAAAGTGCGGTTAAATGTCCTGAGAATGCAAAGATTATTGCAATAACCGCTGCAAGACCAATTACATAAGTTGATGCTACACGAGTCATTCCTACAACAGAAGTGTTTTCACCATAAGTGGTGTTTGCAGGACCTCCAAGGAATGCTGCTAAGAATGTTGCAAGACCATCACCAAGCAATGTTCTTTGAAGACCAGGATCTTCGATTAAATCACGACCAATGATTTCACTCAATACCTTGTGGTCTCCAACATGCTCTACCATGGTTACAAGTGCAATTGGAACAATTGTCAATATTGCTGCAAAGTTCAAGTCGTAATGCATGAACGGCAAGTAGAATTTAGGCACTTCAATTACATTTGCAGTTAATGCAGCTGAGAAATCAACCATACCAAGAGCAGCCGCCACAATATAACCTACAACAATACCCACTAAGAATGGAATAACTTGAAGTATTCCTTTTCCACGAACCGCTACCAGTGCAGTGACTAAAAATGCTATAAAAGCAACAACCAGATTAGTCCATGGGACAACAGCTAAATCCAAACCGATTTCAGAAATCGCAGTTGGAGCAAGGGACAGACCAATTACCATAATCATCGGACCAACCACAACGGGAGGCAGCAACTTATTAATCCAACCAGGACCAGTCATACGAATTATCAAAGAGATTATAACATAAACAATACCTACAACCATCAATGCAGTGAATACGCTTCCAGTACCCCCAATCGCATAACCTGCAATCATAGGAGCAATGAATGCAAAGGAACTTCCCAGATATACTGGGCTTCTATTACGGGTACAAATCAAGTAAATCAATGTACCTAAACCAGATGAAACTAATGCTACTGGGATGGATAATATATCTGCACCAGCTGTGGAGTTTACAACAATAGGAACTAAAATTGTAGCTCCAAACATTGCACATACATGCTGAATAGCTAGTAAAATCCATCTAAGTGTGTTTGGCTTATCACCAGTGCCTAGTAGCATATTACTATTTTCTTCAACCATACATATCACAAAATTTTCCTATATTTCTCATAAATTGATTAATTATTTTAAAAAAATCTATTGAATGTTTTAATAATTAACTTAAAAATCTCTAAAACATGTAAAAGATAATTTTAAATACTCTATAACAATTTCTGATTATTAATATATATCTGAATAAAAGTATAAAATATTTACTTATCTATAAAAACAAATAAAAAAAATAAAAAAAGTGGGAAGGATATTCCCTTAAATTTTAAGCTTCTGCAGGTTTTCCTTTTTCAGCCCATCTAACAGTCATACCTGTGAATGGTTGAGCGATTGCACTCCATATTAAACTTAATATCCAGTGAGAAATAATCATGACCAATATTTCCCAAACAGGGAAAACACCAATGAATGCTAAACCAATGAAAACAAAGTTATCAATCAATTCACTGAAAGCAATTACAGCTAAGTTTTTAACAGCAGAATAATCATTTCCTTTGTTAACAATTGTAGTAATTCTTGCGTTTACAAAGTTACCGATTAAGTAACTAATGTATGATGCAACAAGAATTCTTGGGGTTTGTGTAAATACAAATGCTAAACTTGAATCTCCAGTATATGATGCAGGAGAAGGCAAGAATAATATTAAAGTTGTCATGAATACAAATAAAACATCCACACAAAGACCTAAAATAATGGTCCTACGTGCGGTTCTTTCACCGTAAACATCTGCAATTACGTTTGTTAAGATATAAACTAAAGGATAAATAAGAACTCCAGCGGGAGTTTCCATTCCTAAAAATCCAATGTTGATAATTTTAACAGTTATTAAGTTCGCGATGGTGAATGCCATACAGAAAAATGCAGTAATTATAACTCTTTTTTCAGTAAAATCAAAATTCAAATCCATACAAAGTAATATTAACTTTAAAACTATTTAAATATGAGTAATATTCCTTCGTTAAATGGATGCAAAAAAATAGAAAAAAAATGAGAAATTAAGATTTCTCAAAGGGCAAGAATCTGTTTAAAAACTAAAAATTATTTCCTTGCTTTTCCGACTCTGCGTGCAACAACCAATTCTCCAACAGAAATTAAACCTGCAAAGAATTTTTCCAATCCACCAGTTGCCCAAATAGCTTCACCGAATGTGGAATTCATAATATTTGCTTCATATTCTTCAGCAGAGATCTTAACACCAGTAGTCTTCTTAGATACCAAAGCGGAAGCGGCCATCAGTTCATCCCATGTAACGCCCTTAAGTTGATTTTGCATTGCTTTGTATAACTTTACAACCTTGATGTCATAAAGTTCAGACAACAATTCCACAATATCGCATGAGCGAACCATACCTATTACCTGATTATCATCATTTACAACAGGCACAGTGACAAATTTGTTGTTTGCGGTTAAAATCACTGCTTTTCTTGCAGGATCATTTTCATGTACTGTTGAAACTTCTTCAGAACTGCTCATGATTTCAGATATCTTTTCGTTTCCTTCTCTTAATCCCCTGGTAACATCAAAGGAAGTTACCCATCCAACCAATTGTTTTTTGTCATTTACAACCGGACAGGTAAAACGCCTGATTTCTTCCATTACTTTTGAAACTTCAACTACACTATCATCACAATTCAAATATACAAAATCTTTATCCATTAATTGTTTTGCTTTCATAAACAGACCCCATTTTATTCTATTTCAATTCTTTTTAAAGCTCCGACAGGACAATGATTGGTACATTCCACACATCTTATACATTTATCATTGTCTAAAACAACTTCCCCGTCCAATAACTCTACAGCACCGGTTGGACAATTTTCTTCACATAAATAACAATTTACACATGCATCATGGTTAACATCTATAAACCTGCTGTAAATAATAGGTCCTATATACCTATCCAATTCAACAGCATTGTCATTTAGAGAGATTTCAACACAAGCGCCACATCCTATACACATCTTCTCGTTAATATATGGATATAACTCATCATCGATTAAATCAATGCCGACATCCAAATTCAAATCCTCAAAGAACTCTTTAAATTCAAGTGTAAAGGCATTAGTTGGACATAAGTTTGCACAATCATCCCAATTATTATCAACTGAATAATCAATTGAAATATTATTCATACGAACTACTCTATGAGGAGCACTCACATTGCCTAAATTATATTCAATTACGCCACGTTCATCTTCCTCATTGAACATAACTGAATTGTTTATTAATTTAATTGCGGAAACCGGACAAGTTTGTACACATATTTCGCACTTAACACATTTATCAGTTATTTTAGCTATTCTAAAAATATTAGCTGGTTCGATTGCATTAACTGGACATTCGCCAACACAGGTGTTACACCTTACACATCTAGGCGCAATAGCAATGATTTCCTCCTGTGAACTAAAGTCATCAAGCTCAAATTGGAAATCCTCACCATCATCATCTAATTCAACAGATTTAAGAAGAACTTCACGTTCCAAATCCTTCATCTGTTTAATAAAAGATACATTCATTTTAATACCAACTAAATAATTTTTTTTATTATAATATATTTTTGTCTTTATAACATTAAATAAATTCGCTTAAAAGAACTCCGTTAAATCTTTTAAAGATGGGAATTTATCCATTCCGAATCCTTCTATTGATTTACTGGCAACCCAATTTCCAATTTTGCAGGATTTTTCAAGGTCATACCCCTGCAAAAAGGAATACAAAAATCCACTGTTGAAACTGTCACCGGCTCCGGTGGTGTCTACAACATCACATTCAAAAGAGTCAACAAAACACTCTTCATCATTATTCATTGCAAACACACCTTTTGAACCCTGTTTTACAACAACAGTTTCTATTCCGAAATCAAGTAATCCAATGACTAATTCCTTTAAGGAAGTTTCATTATTATTAAATAATAATCTTAATTCTGATTCATTTATGAGCAATATATTAGTTCTCTCAAGTATAGGTTTTAACTCGTCAAATCCCTTTTGAACGTATAACATTCCAGGGTCAAAGCTCAATACAGTCCCATCATTTAGCTTTTCCAATAGCTCAATCTGGGTTTTAAATGAATCTCCAACGAAAGAGGTGTAATGCATAATCTTACATCTCATTATGTTTAAAGGATTAATTTCACCTATTTTAATGTCATCATTAACTCCAGGGTCAATATAGAGACACCTTTCCCCATCATTATCAACGAAACCTAAACATTTTCCTGTTGATCCATTTTCGGAGTAAATTAAATTATTGCTGTAGACACCATTAAGGGCAAGATTATATTCAATCAAATCCCCATCCTCATCTTCAGCAATTTTTCCGATGATGGATGTTGAACAGCCCAATCTGGCCAAACCTACAATTGTATTGGCTGCAGAACCCCCAGGAGTATCAGTTTCACTTTTGATGAAACTTTCTTCATCTTTTCCTGCAATGTTTTCCACAGAATAGAGCTTGTCTACGTTTAATGCTCCAAACCCAATTACTTCTGCATTCAAGTCATTGTCTAGTATTTCCATTTTAAAACCTTACTTTAAGATATCTAATAAGTTTATATTTTTATCTCCAAGCTTACCTTCAAAGTTGCCTGCAGATATGCCTATAACTCCATCAAATTCTAAAGCTGCATCAATACCTGCTTTAACAGCTTTGTTCATAGATTCTTCATCTATGGCATTGATTACAACTTCAGGAATATAATTAACGCCCTCTTTGACTTTAGAAATTTCTCCCAAAGATTCTTTTAGGGAAGGGCAGTAAACATGATTTGTGGTTGGTCCAATTTCCGGATAGTTTGTTTCCGGTTTTGAAGCTGCAGAACAAATGTCAAATGGTGCAGTTGCACCTTCAACTTCCATGATTGCATCAATAATTGCATCTCCAGCATTTAACACCGCTTCTGGAGTTGAACATAAATACCAGAAGTTTCCACCCATTATTCCATCATTGATTCTGAATTTTTCTTCAATTTGGAAATCAGGAACTGCAATTGGAACATTAATCATTTTTCTTCCATATTCTTCCACAATCCACTCATAACCATCGCCACAGTGACCTACAATGTCCATCATTTCGATATATTCATCACTGTCTGTTGTGGAATAATCAAAAATACGTGTGAACGGTTTGACCAATACGTCCTGCCTTAACCTGTAGGATAATTCAAAAGCGAATTTTTCAACATCATCACTGCCTAACCAGTATTGAACAACAGCACCGAATCTACCATCAGGAGTCTGGGATTCATCTAAAAATCCTTCAACACCACCTTCAACCCTTCCAATGACCGCACTTGGAGTTGAAGTTGAGTCGTATGCTGCTCTTTTAACAATTTTTTCTGTAGGTCCTGTGATTAAAGCCCTGACATATTTTCCTTCAAAAGCTTCAAAGAATGTGTCTTCTACTTTTTCATAACTCATTTTTACACCTATTAACCTAATCCACCTATATCTTGACCACGAATGTTATTTCTCATCGCTTTACTAACTTCTAAAATATCATCAAAATTGTCATCTGTGATAATTTGTATTACTGGATATTCTTCGTCATCAAATACAGAGAAGAATTTGTTTTTAATATCTAAATCAACATTATACTCATCAAATAGACTTTCATAATCATTTGAATTATTGTAATCATTTATAAATTCCAAAACTTTATTTTTATCATTATCCACATAGATATTCGCTATTACTGCAGTGGTTACTGCACTTGGAGAAACAATAGCTATTTCAGCAACTCTCAATGGATATTCATTTCCATTGAATGAAACACTGATTCCACCATTTCTGAAAGCAAAATCCAAAGGTTCCACATCAGTTATGCTGTCACCAATGTAGAAAATTTCATTTTTATTTATTGAATCCCTTTCAATAATCTCATCAATAGCCAATTTTTTACCTTCACCGCCGACTACTTCAATATTCTTGATATTTTCATAGATGCTCATTTCTGCAATTTGAGAAAAGAAAATATCATCGAACAGTTCATAATCCTCAGGGTTTGACAGGATCAATTCTTTAAATTCACTGATTTTTTTAATCTCATCATCATTTAAAGTTAAGTTATCTAGATTGACCCTAGTATAAAATGTATTTTCAAAAGGTAAATCCATATAATTAGATACTGCTTCAATATATTGGCCATAACTAGTGCTAACTATATAAGTATTCATAGCTTTCTGCAAATAACTTAAAAGAAATTTTGAATCATTAACTGAATAAATATGATCTCTTGAAAAATCAATTAAATCTTTATTTTGAAGATTCTCCACAACAAAGAAAGGTAATATCAGCTTCAATGTATTGCCTGCCTTGTAATTCTCTTTTTTGACAATATCCACTAGGTAATCATCGTACAGACTGAGAATTTTAAACAATTCTCCACCTTGAGGGATAAAACTCTCTGCCAACTCAAATGCATTGTCATTCAAGGTAAGTGGTCCTTCACAATCAGTAATAAAAGATTTTTCAAACATTTTTTCACCTAAAGTTAACTATCCTAATTGCATCAAGTGGACAAATTGCCTCACATGTTCTGCAATAAATACATTTTTCACTGTCAAAGTCTATCTTATCATCATTTAAGGATAATGCCTCAACTGGACAATTCTTTACACAAATTGCACAAGCCTGACATTTATTATCTGAAAGTGAGAAATCTCCTAACCTCTGATTGTGCAGATAAGACCTTGCATAGTACAAGTCTGAATCCTTGCTGTAGAAATAATCATCATATGCACCAATAGCATCGAACTTACATTGTTCAACACATTTTCCACAGTAAACACAATTATCCTTAATGGATATTGGATTTGGACCGTTTAGATCAATTGCACCGACAGGACATACATTTAAGCAATCGCCACATGCGATACACTTATTCTCATAGACTTCAATGTTCCTGTCCATCAGATAAGAACCGAACAGTTTGGTGAAATGGTCAACTTCAATATTGGAATCGATACTGACCCTTAATTCACGTTCCATCAAATCATTTACTTTATATTCAATGAAATTCTCAAAGTTCTGGTCATTGAATTCCAAAGCTATTGATTTTCCAACCTTTTCCAAAACCTTATTCAAACTGATTAAATCAAGAGACAATACTTTCATGTCATGATCCATAATTCCGGATACAATATCGAATGATTTAATCTCACTATACATTTTATAAGCTTTCTTACGTGAAGAATATCTAATTGCGCCTGATGGGCATGAATGCATACATTCCTCACATCTTGCACAGTATCCAGGATTAATATAAGGCAACTTATTTGTCCTTGCAACATTGATTGCACCCATTGAAGGACATACTCTTGTACAGGTCATACATCCAATACAATTCTTTTGGTTAACGATAACTGCCTTACCCCCTTTAACTGTTTTAGGAAGCAATTGACCATATTTAATCGCATCGGTCGGACATACCCTGAAACAATATCCGCAACGAACACAAGTGTCCTTATCAATTTCACTGTGAGGATCGCTTTTTCCATCAGCAACAATATGTATCGAACCGTTTTTACATGCTTGAACACATGCTCCACATGCCTTACATAGTTTAACATTAATGTTTGGAACATTTTCCTTTAGTGGAGGGTCCATATGAACATCAAGAGAAATTGCATCATAAGGACAAGCATTACGACATAATACACAACCGAAGCAGGTGTTTCTTATTTTTACAAGGTCATCTTCATCATCAAAGTAAATTGCATCAATTGGACAAGAGTTAAGGCAAGGCTTATCACTGCATTTAGCGCATTTGGTCTGGTCAACCAAATAATCCACATCAACATGCCTCAATGGTCTCGGTGTTTTAGTATAACTATCAATCATAATACTCACTCCACGATATCCTCATTTAAATTAGATGCTTTTACAGTAACATGAATATTTTCATCATCTTCAAGAGAGAATTTGGAAATGAAATATTTTATTACTGAAAATGGACATGTTTGGTAACATATACTGCAACGTAAACATCTGCTTTTATCCCTTACAATTGTATCTTCTTCTTCATCAAATGAAATGCAGTCTGTAGGACAATCAGGGATACATAATTGACATTTTTCACATTTGGATTTATCCCAGTCAATAATTCTAACCTTAAGCCTGTTCACCGCATTTTTTATAATCTCTAAAGCAACTTCCTCATCGGGAATTATTTTCAATGCATCCTCCCAAATTTCAGAAAGTGGCACGTCATATTGCAGCAGTCCGTCTCTTTCCAATGATCTTAAGTCATCCTCCTGATTATTGATAAACTCTTCAAGATGATTTACACATAATAAAATCAAGTCTTTTTGGTCTTGTAAATTGTCAACGAAAACACCTTTCATTGCTCCGTTCACCGGACAGACTTCAAGACATTCACCACAGGAGATACATTTGAGCTGATCCAC
>Ga0256404_1006296_pt1 | contig 19842 bp, 16 predicted proteins | sample RumenRJG_01DNA_FD_185990 | JGI IMG/M metagenome (GOLD analysis project Ga0256404, IMG submission 185990) | Bovine rumen microbial communities from Lethbridge, Alberta, Canada - RJG_01 | ecosystem: Host-associated > Mammals > Digestive system > Stomach > Rumen | place: Canada: Alberta | collected...
CATAAGCGATCTCTAAGCGCTAAAGCGCTAAGAGCCTGCTTATCCTCCCTGGGCCTGCCGGCCCTGTCCCTCCTCCAAGGAGGAGGGCTGTCTCTTAACTTAATGACATTGCCTTTGGGGGAGGTGCCGAGCGAATGCGAGGCGGATAAGCAGACGCACGGCGCTTTAGCGCCGATGCGGTCGCTTATGCAGCTTGCTGCGGAGGGTCACGTATGGACTTTCATGTACGATTCTATCGAAAGGATAGAGTTCCGAGCAACGCCGTCACCCTCTCCGACCCCTTCGGGGCCACCTCCCCCAGAGGGGGAGGCGTAAATTGAGAGCTATTTGTACTTATACGATTTACAAACAAATGAAGGGAACACTATGATCCTCAATCTTTTGAAATCAAAAATCCACGCCGCGACAGTCACGGAAGCGAACCTCCAGTACATGGGCAGCATCACGATCGACCGGGCGCTCATGGAGGCGGCCGGCATCCTCGAGAATGAGCGCGTGCAGGTCGTCGACAACGAGAGCGGCGCGCGGCTCGAGACGTATGTCATCCCGGGCGAACGCGGCTCGGGCGTCATCTGCCTGAACGGCGCAGCCGCCCGCCTCGTCCAGCCGGGCGACACGGTTATCATCATGTGCTATGCATTCTTCACGCAAGAGGAAGCAAGAGCATACCAGCCGACGGTCGTGATGGTGGACGGGGAGAACCACGTCAGAGAGATTCGTCATCTCGAAAAACACGGGCAGGTCGGTTGACCAAAACATTTTCGTAGAAAAAAGACTGTTGCAATTCGCACGTCCCAAGCCTCCCACCTTGGGGGAGGTGCCCCGAAGGGGCGGAGAGGGTAGTGTAGGAACAAGATTCACAATCCTTTCGATAGGAATATGAATCTCAGACAACGCTACCCTCTCCGACCTCCCATTCGGGAGGCCACCTCCCCCAGAGGGGGAGGCTGTAGAACGAGGCTACAACAGTCTTTTTCTTATCCGGAAGTTCGTTTATGACATGAAATGCCGCACGATCGAGACGATGAACAGGATGACGGCGAGGCCCATGGTGGCGAGGCTGGCGCGTTCGACGAGCGTGGCTTTTTTCTCGTCGAGCGTCGCGTGGCGCTTGGCGTAGGTCAGCATGAGCGAGACGGAGAGCAGCGTGTACATGACGCGGCTCAAGTTGTCGAGGCTCGTCCAGCCCGCGGCCGTGATGAGCAGCGTGAAGATCGTGACGGCCATGAGGACGTAGTCTTTGCCGATCTTTTCCGTGGGCTCTTTTTTCTCGGGCTTCTTGTAGAGATTTTTCTGCAGTTTGCGATATTGTTTTGCCATGAGGGCACCTCTTCTTTCCGAAAATTTCTCTTCATTATATCATAATTCGTTGATGCATGGGACAGCTGCGCGAAAATTTGATGGAAAATGCGCGGAAGGTGTAAAGTTTTTCTCGAGAGCAGTTGCACCCTTAGAGATAGCTTGATAAAATGGAGACAACAAGTATACAATAATACAACCGAACACAATCGAAGCTGACGAAACAAGACTGTCATCGAGGGGCTTTGGGGGATGCAGTTTTGGAGAAATGCTGGGAAGGGGAAGATTTGATGATCCGGGAACATCGCAGCCGGGAAAAACTTGAAGGCTACTATCAAAAATTCGTGCAGGGGGGCACGCTCGATCCAAATGTGCATCCGTGGATTGCCGCGTCGTGGCAAAAGAGCCGCGAGCTCGGCGTGCCGTCCGACCGTATGGACACGTCACACCGTCTTGCGCCGGACGCGTTTCGGAGGCTCCAGGCGAAGCACAAGAACGCGATTGACTACCTCGCGCACCTCAGCGACGGCATTCGCGAGTTTTTCCAGGAGTACAATCTGTCGCTTTTGCTCATCGACGCGGATTGCGTCGTGCTGAAGAGCTACAGCCTGCCGTTTTACCAGATGACGCCGGGCGAGATCGAGGGCGTGCGCGTCGGCATCGAGGAAGTGGGCACGTCGAGCATCAGCGTCGCGTACGAGCATCAGACGCCGTTCTGGATGTTCGGCCCGGAGATGTGGGTCGCGGAGTGCCAGATCGGTGACGCGTGCTCGGCGCCCGTGAAGGTCGGCGGCACGTGCCAGTACATCATCACGCTCGTGTCGATGGAGCAGGTGCAGATGCCGCAGGACGCGGTCATCTCGCTGCTCCTCACGATGAAGACGTCGCTCGAGCTCCATCTGGCGGAGGCCATGCGCACGAAGGCGGAGGAAGCCATCCTTGACGCGACGCCGTTTGCCGTGTATCATGTGCTCACGGGCGGCGAAGTCGCGTACACGAACCAGCTCGGCAAAGAGCGCCTGACGCGCATCGGCGCGAAGCAGGAGCACGAGACGGGGCGGCGGCTGAATCTCAATGACGTCATCATGAATTACCGTCATACGCCGATCGTCAAAGGCTTCCGCGGCATCCCGTCGTACAATCAGGAAGTCACGTGGATCACGCCCGTCAAGACGTATGAGGACATCACGACGGTCGTGCCGCTCGAGCGCGACGAAGAGCAAAATGTCAAGTCTGTCGTCATCGTCTCGATGCCGATCGAGGACCTTCGGACGCTCGTCGCGCATGCGGCGGGCTACACGGCGAAGTACAGCCTGAACTCGATGGTCGGCAGCGGCGACGCGTTCGCGAGCGTGCGTGAAAAGGCGGCACGTGTGGCGCGCAACCGCCATCACGTGCTGATCCAGGGCGAGGCCGGCACGGGCAAGCAGCGCATGGCGCATGGCATCCATCAGGCGAGCCCGCGCGCGGCGGGGCCACTCATTTCTTTGCGCTGTGGCGATGCGACGCCGGAGCTCCTCGAGCAAGAGCTTTTCGGCATCGTGCAGGAGCCGGATGTCAGCCATCAGGGGCGGCTCGAGCTCGCGTCGGGCGGCACGCTGTTCCTCGACGAGATCGAGAAGATGCCGAAGACGATTGCCGACGAGCTCGCGGTCGCTTTGCGCGAAGGCCATATGCACCGCCTCGGCGAAAAAGGCGTCGAGCGCTCCATCGACGTGCGCATCATCGCGGCCTGCGACAGCGATTTGAAGCGCCTGACGGAGCGCGGCCTGTTTTCGAAAGCATTCTACGAGATCATTTCGAAGAGCGTCATCCGCGTGCCGTCGCTGCGGTCACGTCGCGAGGACATCCCGGAGCTCGCGCGCCACATCATCGCCGAGCTCGCCGAACAGCACCAGATGCCGAAAAAATCGCTGCCGGACGCGACGCTCGATGTGCTGAAAGGGTACGACTGGCCCGGCAACATCAAGCAGATGCAGAGCGTCCTCGAATACGCGTTTTTCAATACGAAGACGGACGCCATCCCGCCCGAGGGCATCAGCCTCATGGGCGACGTGAAGCCGGACAACAAGTGGAAGGAAGACCGCGATGTGTTCCTCAAGGCGTGGCAGGCGGCGGGCGGCAATGTGAGCCGTCTCGCGAACCTCTTGAATGTCAGCCGCGTGACGCTGTATCGTTATCTGAAGAAGTATAAACTGGAGAAAAAAGGTTGAAAGATAAGGAGGATGTTTGTGCGCTTGCGGAGAAAACCCTGGGTGGACAAGGCCATCCATGATTTTGATGCGTTCGTGTTCCCGAAGGACGCGCCGGCCTCGGAAGCGCAGCAGGGGCATTGGACGGACGTCTTTGGCCGCACGGCGCCGCTCTACGTCGAGCTCGGCACGGGCAAAGGCGACTTCATCAGCCAGATGGCGGAGCGGGAGCCTTCCGTGAATTTCATCGGCATCGAGGCGCAGCAGGACGTGCTCTACGCGGCGGCGAAAAAAGTCGCGGAGCTGGAGCTCACGAACGTGCGCCTGCTCGTGTTCGACATCAATGAGATCGAGCGCATCTTCGCGCCGGGCGAAGTCGACCGTTTTTTCATCAACTTCTGCGACCCGTGGCCGAAGACGCGCCATTACAAACGGCGCTTGACGTATGTCGGCTTCCTCGAAAAATATCGGAAGCTCCTGAAAGCGGGCGGCGAGTTGCATTTCAAGACGGACAATCGGCCGCTCTTTGACTTCTCGCTGCGGCAGTTTGCTGAGGCGAAGCTCGCCGTGCGCGATGTGTCGTATGACCTCCACGCGGAGGACCGCCCGGACAATATTATGACGGAGTATGAGCGGAAGTTCAGCGGCTTCGGCGAGAAGATCAACCGCTGTGAGGTCGTTTTCCCGTGAAGGGGGCGGAAGGCGTGGACGAGACAGCATCGGCGCGGCCGGCGCCGCTCGTGCGCAAACGGTTTTGGCAGAACGACATGGAGGCCGTGCTCGGCATCATGGCCGTGCTGCTCATCCTCGGCACGGTGAATGTCGCGAGCTCGAGCTTCGTCACGGCGGAGATGCGCTTTGACGACCCGTATTTCTTTTTGAAGCGCCATGCCATCGCGACGGTCGTCGGCGTCGTGTGCTGCCTCGTCTTCGCGCGCGTCGATTACCATGTCTGGCGCAAGTACATGCCGCTCGTGTTTTTTGCGACGCTCTTCGCGCTCATCTACGTGTATCTCTTTGGCGCGGTCGTCAATGGCGCGAAGCGCTGGCTGGCGCTCCCCTTCATGCAGATGCAGCCGGCCGAGGGCGCGAAGATCGTGACGATCATGATCGCGGCGGCCTCGCTCGCGAAAAACAAGCATGGAGGGCGGCGCGTCGGCTTGCTCGGGCTCGTGAATCCGCAGTACCTCGCGATCATCATCCTCGCGGGGCTCGTGCTCATCGAGCCGGACATGGCGACGGCGGCCGTCGTCGCCGGCGTGCCGGTCATCCTCTTTTTCTTTGTGGCGTCGCTGAGCAAAACGAAGATTCTCGGGTTCGCCGGTGTGCTTGGCGCCATCATCGCGGTGCTGATTCATTTCCAGCCGTACCGTTTGAAGCGCGTGCTGACGGTCTGGGATCCGTGGTCGGACGCGCAGGGCGTCGGCTATCAGACGGTGCAGTCAATCCTGACGGTCGGCTCCGGCCGACTCACGGGCATGGGGCTCGGCGTCGGCTACAGCAAGTACGCGTACCTGCCGGAAGGCCATACGGATTTCGCATTCGCGATTTTCAGCCAGGAAAATGGATTCCTCGGCGTGTTCTTCGTCTGCTTCCTGCTCGCGGCGCTCGCGGTCTATGGCGTGCGCATCGCGCACAAGGCGAGCGACATCTACGGGCAGCTGCTCGCTTTCGGCATCGTCATCCTGATCGTCGGGCAGGGCCTCTGCAACATCGCGATGGTCGGCGGCTCGTTCCCCGTCGTCGGCGTGCCGCTGCCGTTCATCAGTTATGGCGGCAGCTCGCTGATCTTCACGATGATTGCCATCGGCATCCTCATCAATATCGGCCGTGTCGGCGAACGCGCCGAGCGCATGCGCGAGCAAGCGCACTACGAGGAAGAACTGCGTGAGACCGCGCCCAAGCCGCACATCGGCCTGCGGCTCGTGAAAAAATAAAATGGAAGGAGGTGCAAACAGATGTTCCTGATGCTTCTGCTTGTCCTCCTTCTTTTTGTGTCCATTTTGACGCTGCTGTCGCTACCGCATGTTTTTCCGGAAGGGATACTGCGTCCTGTGCGCCGCCTTGTCGTCGCGTTCGACCTCTTGACGGCGGCGGGGCTCGTGCTCGGGTCGATGGTGTTCCACGGCGCGTCGCTCGTGGACGGTACCGCTGCAATCCTGCTGCGCATCGCGTCCGTCGGTCTTGTCGTGCAAGTGCTGTTTGCCGTGCTGACCGGCGGGTTCTTCCTGTGGCAAAAACTGGCCGGCCTGCGTGGCAACGTCCCATACAATCGCGACCGGAGGCGCGTGTTGCGGCGGGCGGCGGCTGTGCCTGTGCTGGCGCTCGCGGGCGGGCTCTATGGCGGGCTGTATGAAAAGAGCGCGCTCGTCGAACGCGAGTATTTTGTTCCAATTCAAAATCTGCCGAACGACCTGCGCGGCCTGCGCATCGCGCAGCTCAGCGACGTGCACCTCGGCTGGTTCTTCTCGATGGACGATCTGCGCGCCCTGCTCGAGCGCGCGGCACAGGGCACGCCGGACGTGCTCGTGATCACGGGCGACCTCTTTGACGATGAAACGTTGAATGAAAAAGCCGTCGGGCTCGCGGACAGCTACGCCGACCGCTTCCCGCTCGGCATCTGGTTTTGCTATGGCAACCATGAGCATCGGCGGAATTTCGAGGCGCTCGATGCGATGCTCGATGGCACGCGCATTCACAAGCTCGTGAATGCGTCCACGATTGTGCAGGACGGCACGCGTCCGCTCGTCTTCGCCGGCGTCGATTATCCCTTCGCGCATGGCGACGAGGCGTTCCAAGCGAAGAAAAAAGAATTGGCGGACGCGGCGTTTCAGAACGTGCCGAAGGAAGCCGTCACGATCCTCCTCGCGCATCACCCGGAGTTCATCGACGACGGGGCCGCGCGCGGCGCGGCGCTCGTCTTGACTGGCCACACGCATGGCTGCCAGTTCGGCCTGCTCGGCCACCCGCTGCTGCCAGTCTTCAAGTACAATCGTGGCATCGTGAAGATCGGGGAGACGATGGGATACGTCCACAGCGGCAACGGCAGCTGGTTCCCGTATCGCATCGGCTGTCCGACGGAGATCGCGTATTTCACGCTGCGGAGGGCATGAACATGGAAGAAGAACGTTGGCGCACGATGGAACACGAAGGCGCGGCTTGCCGTTTGACCCTCGATGCGGAAGGCTGTGCGCGGGCGTATTATGAAGCAGCGGCGAGCGACAAATATTTGCGCAGCCAGAGAGAGCATTACTCGTCGTATCTGTTTGCGTTGCATTATTTGCCTGGGATTGAACCTGAAGTGATGGCGGAGCAACATCGCGTGTACGGGAAATTGTACCCGCAACCTACGCCTCCCACTCTGGGGGAGGTGCCCCGAAGGGGCGGAGAGGGTAACGTAGTTACGAGATTCGATAGCCTATCGGTAGAGTCGAGAATCTCAAACACCGCTACCCTCTCAGTCTCGCTGGCGCTCGACAGCTCCCCCAGAGGGGGAGCCTTAAAAGTCGGTTTCCTCGCGCCGCATTTCTGCGAGAGCTCGGCGGCACGGTTTTATGAAGCGTTGCTCTGCCTGCCGCAGAAAACGTTTGAGACATTTGCGTACAGCTTGTCAGAGGAATCCGATGCATTCACGGCGCAGGTGCAATCCATGGTCACGCATTACCGCTCGTTAGCGTCAGAAAACTTGGAACGCGCAGAACAAATCATCGCAGCCGATGTGCTTGATGTCCTCGTTGACCTCGGCGGCCACACGGACGGCGGGGGAACGTTGATGCTCCTCGCGAACCATCCAGCAAAACACATCATCGAGGCCGTCGGCTGGTTTGACACAACAGGGCTTGCGGCAGTCGATGAACTGCTGACCGATGATGTCATGGATCCTGCGGGGCGCGAAGCGCTGTTGTCGGAACGGCCGCTCCGCCTGCCGCACGCCTGGTGCTTCACGCCAAATTCCGCCATGCGGGCGGCGCGGACGCAGCTCGCTGCTGTGCGATCCCAACGGGTAAAGGCGGCGGACGCCGCGTATCTTTCTGTGTCTGCGCTCGCACAAAAGGAACATCCGACGATTTATCTGGCGGGGTTCCAGAATTTCCTCAAGGTGAACGACGAAGTTTTGCGCGCGTGGAAAACGATCCTCGATCGCGTGCCGAACGCCACGCTCCATCTGCGCGACACGATGCAGCGGCCGGAACGCGTGGAAGCGCTCAAAGCTCGTTTCGATGCGCTTGGCTGGCCGAAAAACCGCATCACAATCGCGATGGCGGAGAGCGATTACCTGTCCGACCTCATGGACATGGATCTCGTGCTCGACACGTATCCCTACCCCGGCGGCGCGATGACGGCGACGGCGCTCTATCTCGGCGTGCCCGTCTTGACGCGGCGCGGCGACAGCCACAGCCGGAGTGTCGGCGCGTCTATCCTTGCGGCGGTAGGGCTGCCGGAACTCATCGCGGAGACGGAGGAAGATTATATCGAGAAAGCGGTGGAACTCGCAAGCCGTCCAGAAAAACTTGCTGCGCTGCGAGAAAAAGTGTGGCATGGTGTGCCGTCCTCGCCTCTTTGTGATGTGACTGCATATCAGACGACTTGGCAACGAGCGTTGCGATCATAAGAGAATGGTTGCATTTACTGAAACGGTTGCATAAGATTGCCGACTGTAGCTTTTACAGCAGCCTCTCCCTCTGGGAGAGGTGCTGAGCGCTAGCGAGGCGGAGAGGGTACAAGGGTGCGATTTGTACCAAATACAAAGAAGTATTCGAAGCATCACGTTTTAACGCAAACAACGCGATGCTTTGAAAGGCTTCTTCTTTTTGCTCTGCCATCGCACCCTTGTACCCTTTCCACCGCTTCGCGGTCCCCCTTCCCCTGAGGGGAAGGCTGCTATTCTCGTTACGATTCGCAGTCGTTCGTGAGTTTTACATTTTGTGCAACAGGAGAAGAATTCTGATGCCGAAGATTTCGCAATCTGTCCTCTATTTCGTCCCGACCGGCCCGGCGCCGCTGCGCGTGCTCGTCGTCGAGACGTCGCGCCTGCTGCCTGCGCTCCGCGCAAAGCTGCCGAATGCGCAGATCACTGCTGTGACAGAGTATGATGTTGTCCCGGAGATGCAAGAACTTCGCGGGCTCGATGTGACGTGGAGCGTCCTCGACTACCGCACGCAGGCGTTGCCGTTTGACGAGGGCGCGTTTGATCTCGTCATCGCCGAGCCCGTGCTGTCGTATGCGCTCGATCCTTACGACCTGCTGCTCGCACTCGGGCGCCGCTTGACGGATGTCGGCACGCTCGTGACAGCGTTCCGCAATATCCGCTATCACGGCGTGCTCGAACATCTCATGCGCGGCGAATTTCCCGAGCGCGAGCGGCATCTCTACGCGAAAGCGGAAGTCGTGCGCCTTTTGAATGACGCGCTGTTCAAGGAAATCATCTTTTCGCCGGGCGAACAGGATGCAGCAGGGAGCGGCGCGGCGTTTGCGGCGATGGGATTCGATGACACGGGCGACGATTTGGAAGTCGCGACGTGGCTCGTGAAAGCAGATCGCTCGACGGCAACCGTCGCAAATCTGAAATCGCTGTACACGAAAGAGACGCGCAGGTCGCTCGCGCGCCTGCTGCACCGGATCGAGTACGATGTGGATCGGGAGAAAAATGTCGCGGCATTGAAGTCGCTTTGCGAACGCGAAGGGATATTCCCCGAATATCTCGCAGACTTCATGCGCGAAGTCGTCGTGCATCCCGAGCGGATGAAGATGTTAAGAAGTTGAGCGTATGCGGTTACCGAATGGCAGCCTTCCCCTCAGGGGAAGGGGGACCGCGAAGCGGTGGAAAGGGTCCCCTGCATGGCAGATGTGTTCGTAGATTTGAACTTATCGCGGGTGCGCATACGAAACGTTTGGGGTGCGTGCGCGCACCGGCGACTTCAAAATGTGTATATGCGCATCAAAACTACAAGCGACCCTCTCCTGACGCTGCGCTTCGCTCCGCGTCTGTCCTCTCCCTGAGGGAGAGGCTTATGAGCGAGTGCGCTTTGCTTTATGCCACGGATGTGCACGAAATTTTTCTCTCAAACCGCTTGCAAAAATCCCGAAATCTGCTATACTGAAACCAACAAATGAACAGTTGCTCATACGTTATAAAAACAGAGAGGCAGGCGCTTTCGTCATGAATGACAAGCAAAAGCGAAATCTCATCCGCATCCTTGTCGCGGCGGTGCTGACCGTCATCGCGACGCAGCTCCCGGTCACAGGCGCAGCACGGCTCGCCATTTTCCTCGTGCCGTATGTCATCGTCGGCTACGATGTTCTGCTCAAAGCGTGGCATGGCATCGTGCGTCGGCAGCCGCTCGATGAATATCTGCTCATGAGCATCGCGACGATCGGCGCGATTGCGCTGGCGATTTATGAGGACGGCGACTACACCGAGGGCATCGCCGTCATGCTGTTTTACCAGGTCGGCGAGTGGTTCCAGTCGTACGCGGTTGGTCGCAGCCGCCACGACATCTCGAGTCTTATGGACATCCGGCCGGACTATGCGAATGTCGAGCAGGATGGCCAGCTCGTGCGCGTCGATCCCGACGAGGTCGCGGTCGGCACGATCATCACGGTGCAGCCAGGCGAGAAGATTCCGATTGATGGCTTGATCGTGGATGGTGCTTCCACGCTCGACACCGTTGCCTTGACAGGTGAAAGCGTGCCGCGCGATGCGAAAGCAGGCGACAGCGTGCTGTCGGGCTGCGTGAATCTTACGGGCCTGCTGCACATCCGCACGACGAAGGAATTCGACGAGTCAACGGCGTCGAAAATTCTCGAGCTCGTCGAAGACGCAGGCGCGCGCAAATCGCGCGCCGAGGCTTTCATCACGCGCTTCGCCCGCGTCTACACACCGATCGTCGTCGGCCTCGCTGTGGCGCTCGCGCTCCTGCCGCCGCTCGTGCGCATGGCTTTGCTTGGCATGGAGCCCTTGTGGAGCATGTGGATTTATCGCGCGCTGACGTTCCTCGTCATCAGCTGCCCGTGCGCGCTCGTCATCTCCATCCCGCTGTCGTTCTTCGCCGGCCTCGGCGGTGCGAGCCGCGCAGGCGTGCTCGTCAAGGGCTCGAACTATCTCGAAGCGCTCGCAAGCGTCGACACGGTCGTCTTCGACAAGACCGGCACGTTGACGAAAGGCGTGTTCGAGGTCACGGACATTCATCCCGAGGTGATTGAGCCGCAGGAGCTCTTGCACATGGCGGCGCACGTCGAGCGCTATTCGACGCATCCGATTGCCGTGTCGCTCAAGGCGGCGTATCGCCACGAGGCCGACGGTTGTACGGTGGAAGACATCGAGGAACTCGCCGGCAAGGGCGTGCGCGCACGGGTGAACGGGCATCTCGTTCACGTTGGCAACGCGAAGCTGATGGAGGACATCCAGGCGAAGTGGCATCCCTGTGAAAAGCAAGGCACCATCATCCATGTTGCGATGGATGGCACGTACATCGGCCATATCGTGATTTCGGATGTCGTGAAGGAACATTCGGCGGATGCCATCGCCGCGCTCCATGCGGGCGGCGTGAAGCGGACGGTCATGCTGACGGGCGATGACCGCGTCGTTGCGACGAACGTCGCGCGTCAGCTGGGCATCGATGACGTGCAGAGCGAGCTCTTGCCACAGGACAAGGTGGCAAAGGTCGAGGAATTGCTCGCCGCGCAGCAGGGCACGCATCGCAAGCTCGCCTTCGTCGGCGACGGCATCAACGACGCGCCTGTGCTCGCTCGTGCCGATGTCGGCATTGCGATGGGCGCGATGGGCTCGGACGCGGCCATCGAGGCGGCGGACGTCGTGCTCATGGATGACGATCCGGCAAAGCTCGCGACGGCGATGCGGCTCGCCAAGCGGACGATGCGCATCGTTCATCAGAATATTGTCGGCTCGATCGGCGTGAAAGTCCTTGTGCTGATCCTCGGCGCGCTCGGCCTCGCGAACATGTGGGCGGCGATTTTCGCCGATGTCGGCGTCATGGTGCTCGCCGTGCTGAACGCGATGCGTGCCATGTTTGGTGCAAAAGGAGATGGCAGCGAGGCTGCGGAAAGGAAGGAACAGGACATGAAAAAATCGTACAAGATCGACGTGGACTGCGCGAACTGCGCAAGCAAGATGGAGGAAGCTGCGAAACAGACGACGGGCGTCAAAGACGCGACGGTGAACTTCATGGCGCTGAAGATGAAGGTCGAGTTCGAAGACGGCAGCGACCCGAAGGAAGTCATGCCCCGCGTCCGCGCCGCCTGCAAGGCCGTCGAGGATGATTGCGAAGTGTATCTTTGAGAATATTTTGAGCGGCTGTAAAACCTATTCTGTATGTACCTGTTGATGATTGTAACAAATACAGCAGCCTTTCCCTCTGGGAAAGGGGGACCGCGTTAGCGGTGGAAAGGGTACTAGGGTGCGATAGCCGGACAAAAATAAGAAGCCTTCCATAGCATCAAGTTGTTTGAGATTAAACGCGATGCTATGGAAGGCTTTCGTTTTTGGAACAAATCGCATCCTTGTACCCTCTCCGCCTCGCTGTCGCTCGGCACCACTACCTAAAGGATAAAGCGACCGCATAGGCGCTAAAGCGCCTTGCGTCTGCTTTTCCCGGAGGGAGAGCCTGCTGTGAGCGTTACGATTGGCAGTTTTATGAAAACGTTTCAGTAGATGCAATCAATCCCTTAAATTGGTTCACATTTCCCCGAAAACGTGCTATACTATTTCATTATCATAGCAAACAAAAAGGTTTTGTAGCGTTATAGCATTCATCGTAGGGGGAATTGGATGAGGTTCGGGAAAGGTACGGTTTTCATTTTATCCGCATGCTTGGCATTTGCAGCACCGGCGCTTCCATCGGCGTCGGCGCATCATCATACAGCAACGAAACCCGCGACAACGCAAGCGGCACAGCGCACATCCGCACGTTCTGCTGCTTCTTTGACGACGAGCGTCCAGCCGAAGGCCTCCGGCGTCACGATTGCGCCGCACATGGTCTTGCCGTCCGTCCAGCCGTCGTATCCGGGCGCGACGCGCGTGCAGCCGCCCGTCGCATCATCGCAGGCGTATGCGTTCCACGATGATTTCGGCAAGTCGAACCTCCGCAAATGGAGCAGCACGGAGGGCATGGACACGCCGTGGGAGAGCAATGGCACGACGGACACGGCGCACCTCCAGAGCGCGACGAAGGCGTTCCTCGACACGCTGAACACGGCGGCGCGGGCGGCCGGCATCTCGTTCACGATCACGGGCGGCGCGGAGGATGGCTATCATGCGTCCGGCCGCTATTCGCACGCAAATGGCTACAAGGTCGATATCTCGGATGACGGCATTTGCGAGGGCGGCCGCGCTTACTCCGTACTCGTCAACGCGCTCGCGCCATACAAGCACCAGATCACGCACGAGTGGAACCTCAACCATTTCGACATCACGATCTTCCCGCAAGATTACGACGAGTGATTATGTCGTTTCAAGAGCTTCAGGACAACAAATCCTGGAGCTCTTTTTCTGTGAGGTGGAACGTCTCTTTCAGCGCGTCCCGTCCCATGCCGCCGTCGCTTGCGAGGCGGCGCAGGATGTTGCGGCGCGCCGTCTCGAGGCCTTGCTGGTAGCCGACGGCATACGTTTTGCCGCGGCCGCTTGCCATTTGCTCTTCGTAGGCGCGGAAGATCGGCTCGTCCTTGCGCTTGACGGAATCGAAGTCTTGCTGCGTGGATTTCTGCTTGGCCCGATAGTGCTCGAGCCGGTCGGGCTGCGGCTCGTAGTCGCCGTCGGCGCTGTAGATCCACGTCTCGCTCGCGGGCCACGAGTCCGTCAGCACTTGCATGATGTGCGGACGGTACTCCTGCTCGTAGCGCTCGGACGCTTCGCGCGGCGTGAGGCCACGGGCCGTCAAGCGCTCTTTGATGCGCGACGCGAGGCTCTCGGGCTGCGCCATGATGGCGACGGTGTAGTCCGCAAACGTGTGGAACGTCTCCCAACCATGATTTTTCAGCAGCAGCCAGCAGCCTTCGACGAGCACGATCGGCTTGCGCACGGGCGTGATGTCCGGCACGACTTCGCGGCGCGCGCGGTCGTAGACGGGCCAGCGGATATCGTCACCTGCCGCGAGCGCCGCGAGCTTCCGCGCGAGCGCTTCGAGGTCGTAGGCCTGCGGGCCGTACGGCGACAGCGGCTTGCCGTCGGCGTCGAGCGTCGCCGCGAGGTCGGACGCGCCGCGCTGGAAGCCTTCGAGGCCGAGGCGCTGCACAGGCGCGAGCCCCATGCCGCCCCCATTGAGCGCGAGGCGCTCGAGGAACAGCGCGAGCGTCGTCTTGCCCGTGTCGCACGGCGCGGCGAGGAAGACGACGATGCGGCGGCCGAGCCGGTGGTGGAGGTCGGTCAGCCGGTGGAGGAGCGGCTCGAACAGCTTCTTGATCGCGTCGTCGCTGTACGAGAGCTTCCGCGCCGTGCCGTTGATGTTGAGCCGGCACGTGCGCCAGATTTTTGCAGCCATGTGAATCACTCCCTTTATCACGCGAATTATGCCTCCCCCTCTGGGGGGGGGGGCCGAGCGAATGCGAGGCGGATAAGCAGGCGCACGGCGCTTTAGCGCCGATGCGGTCGCTTATGCAGCTTGCTGCGGAGGGTAGCGCATGAACGAATCCTGCATTCCTGTCGGAAGAAATCCGAGTCTCAAGCAAATTACCCTCTCCGACCCCTTCGGGGCCACCTCCCCCAGAGGGGGAGGCGTATATACGGTACATTATTTCTTGTTTTCTCTTTCGACAAGCACAAAGAAAAATCCTGTCACGCTCACAAATTCCCCGAGATTTCTTCGTGTTGCTGTGAAGTTCGAACGGAATTCCTGATTTTTGACTGGAAAAACCACCCTGAGATTGTGCTATCATAAGAGACGCGGGCGAATTGTCTTGCAATTCAAATCATTTATTTCGCTCGTTGGAATTATAAAATAAATTTATCACGGAAGGAAGAATTTCTATGGCGCAGAAGATCTCGCGCAGGGATTTCCTGAAGCTGGCGTCGGGCACAAGCTTGCTCGGTCTCGGCGTGCTCGCTTCGGGCTGTGCGTCGGAGGCGAAGGACGAGGGCGGCGACGGCTGGATGCCGGACCAGTACCAGGGACGCGGCGATTTCCCCGCGCATCTGAAGGGCCGCGTCGCCATCTCGCCGCACAATCCGTCCATCATGCGCGACGATGAGAAGTGCATCTTGTGCGGCCAGTGCATCGAGGCGTGCCACAATGTCATCGGCGTTCACGGCTACTATCCGCTGCCGCTGAAGGACGAGACGGCCTGCATCGGCTGCGGCCAGTGCACGATGTGGTGCCCGACGGGCGCGATCCACGAGCGGCCGGCCGATGAGCAGGTCGAGGCGGCGCTCGCGGACGACACGAAGTTCGTCGTCGTGCAGACGGCGCCGGCGACGAAAGTCTCGCTCGGCGAGGAGTTCGGCATGGCGCCGGGCTCGATCATCGGCGGCAAGCAGGTTGCGGCGCTGAAAGCGCTCGGCTTCGATGCGGTCTTTGACACGTGCATGTCCGCGGACATGACGATCATGGAGGAAGCGAGCGAAGCGCTCATGCGCCTCACGCAGAAAAAGGACGAGCTGCCGCACTTTACATCGTGCTGCCCGGGCTGGGTGCGCTTCTGCGAGCTCTTTTACCCCGACCTCATGAAGCATCTCTCGACGTGCAAGTCGCCGGCCGAAATGATGGGCGCGACGGTGAAAACGTATTACGCCGAGAAAAAAGGTCTCGATCCGAAAAACATCGTCTCCGTCTCCATCATGCCGTGCACGGCGAAAAAAGGCGAAGCGCGGCGTCCTGAGCTCGGCCACGACGGCATGCAGGATGTCGACTACGTCCTGACGACGCGCGAGCTCGCGAAGCTCTTGAAGAAAAAAAAGCCTTCCCGATGCGGACTATGATTCCATCCTCGGCGAAAGCACGGGCGCCGGCCGCATCTTCGGCGCGACGGGCGGCGTCGCGGAAGCTTCCGTGCGCTCGCTTTACTACTTCGCAACACATCAGGCGCCGCCGGATGGGCTCCTCGAATGGCAGCCCGTGCGCGGCCTGACGGCAGTGAAGGAAGCGCAGGCAACCGTGCCGGGCGTCGGCACGGTGAACGTCGCCATCGTCAACGGCATGGCGGCCGGCCGCCAGATCCTCGAGCAGATCCGCAAGGGAGATTTGAACCGCTGGCAGTTCATCGAGTTCATGGCCTGCCCGGGCGGCTGCATCGGCGGCGGCGGCCAGCCGAAGAGCCAGTTCGCCTCGAGCGAAGACATGCGAAAGAAGCGCATCGCGGCGCTCTATCAGGAAGACCGTGGCGCGCAGCGCCGCTCGAGCCATGAGAATGCCGAGATCCAGACGGTGTACAAAGAATTCTACGGAGCGCCGCTCAGCTCTCGTGCGGAGAAATACCTCCACACGTCGTTTGACGACAAGAGCGAAAAAATCTTTGACGCCGAGACGCAGCACGCGGCGAACACGCCGCCGAAAGCTTGATAGGGAGGGAACGATATGGCTGTCCTCGTTGACATCACGAAATGCATCGGATGCGAGAGCTGTTCCGTCGCCTGCAAGCTGTGGAACAAGCTGCCATACAACCGGCCGAAGAGCCGCAAGCAAAAAGAAGAAAAAGACCTCGATGACGACACGTGGACCGCGATCCAGCGGCGGCGCGTGGATGCGCCCAATGGCAAAGGGTACACCCGTTTCGTCAAAAAACAATGCATGCACTGCCTCGAGCCGTCGTGCGCGTCCGCATGCTTCTCGAAAGCGCTGCGCGTCGATCCCGAGACGCATGCCGTCGTCTACATCCCGGAACTCTGCGTTGGCTGCCGCTATTGCATGCTGGCCTGCCCGTTCGAGATTCCGCGCTACCAGTGGGACGAGCCGCTGCCGCTCGTCACGAAGTGCCAGCTCTGCGTCGGTCGTCTGAAGCACGGCGACGCGCCGGCCTGCGTCAGCGCCTGCCCGACGGGGGCGCTGACATTCGGAGACCGCGACGAGCTTCTCCAAAAGGCGCATGAGATCATCGACCGCGATCACCGCTACGTCAACCACGTCTACGGCGAAAAAGAGCTCGGCGGCACGCAGTGGCTCTATATTTCCGACCAGCCTTTCAGCCAGCTCGGCTTCAAGACGGATTTCGAAGAGGTCGCGCCGACGACGTACACGCACGCGTACCTCTCGAAAGTGCCGTTCCTCGCCTCGGCCTGGGGCCTGTTCCTCGCGGCGATTTCCTGGCGCTACTACAAGAAGCACAAGAATGACAAGCCGAAGCCGCCCAAGGTGCAGGAGAAAACGCCCTCGGAAGGCACGCATGGGGAAGGGGATGGCATGATATGAAAATGAACAACATCTATCGCTGCTACCGCATCCTCGGCTGGGAATTCACGCTCACGCCGGCACGCCTCGTGCTGTTGTGCCTCGTCGCGTTCATGGGCGCGGTCGCAGTCACGCGGCTCCTGACGGGCTTCCAGTACATCACGCACCTCACGGATGAGACGCCGTGGGGGCTCTGGATCTCGTTCGACGTGCTCTGCGGCGTCGCGCTCGCGGGTGGCGGCTACTCGACCGCGCTGCTCGTCAGCGGCTTCAAAGTGCAGAAGTACGGCGTCGTCGCGCGCAGCGCCCTCCTCACGTCGCTCCTCGGCTACATCCTCGTCATGGCGGGCCTCTTCCTCGACATCGGCCTCTGGCCGCATTTCTGGCGGCCGTTCGTGTCGTGGGGCTACACGTCCGTGCTGTTCGAAGTCTTCTGGTGCATCTCGATCTACACGACGATCCTGACACTCGAATTCCACGAGGTCATCACGGAGCGCATGTTCAAGTCGCTGCACCCGTACATCTTGAAAATCCTTCCGGTGCTCGTCATCATCGGCCTCATCTTCCCGATGATGCACCAGTCGTCGCTCGGCGGCCTGTTCCTCATCGCGAAGAGCAAGATGTTCCCGCTGTGGTGGAGCCCGATTTTGCCGCTGTACTTCCTGATCTCGTCGTTCTTCGTCGGCTCGGCCATGGTCTGCGTCGAGAGCGACCTTGCGCGGCGCAACTACGGCCATGAAGTCGATCCGGACATCATGCGCCAGCTCACGCGCGTCGGCGGCCTCATCATGGCGATCTACCTCGTCATGAAACTCATCGATATCACGATGCACGACCAGTGGAGCTACGTCTTCCTCGGGACGATGCAGAGCAATATGTTCGTCGCCGAGATGGTGATCGGCATCATCATTCCGCTCTGCATCATCTTCAGCCCGCTCGCGTACAAAAAATGGGGCGTGCTGACGTACTCGTGGCTCGTCGTGATCGGCGTCGTCGCGAACCGCCTGAACTGCGTGTTCACGGCGATGCACAAGTCGGGCGACTACTTCCCGTCGGTTTTCGAGTTCGCCGTCTCCATCGGCCTCGTCTCCGCCGGCTGCCTCGTCTACTGCTTCATCGTCGAAAACTTCAACGTCCTCGGCAACGCACGCGCGACACAACATCACATTCTTCAAAAAACGGATTTGCTGTAATCGTAATTGCGCCTCCCCCTTTGGGGGAGGTGGCCCCGAAGGGGTCGGAGAGGGTAACGCAATAACTACATTCTCATTCCTCTCGATAGGGATACAGAATTTGTTCATGCGTTACCCTCCGCAGCAAGCTGCATAAGCGACCGCATCGGCGCTAAAGCGCCGTGCGTCTGCTTATCCGCCTCGCATTCGCTCGGCACCTCCCCCAGAGGGGGAGGCGCAGGTTGATTGACTTATGCTGATAAGGCATAGCATAACGTTAAGGATAAGCATTTGCACTTTTAAGCGCCCTCCTTTATGATAAAACCATCATCATAAAGGAGGGCGCTTCATCATGTCGAAAAATCTTTCCCGCCGCACGTTCCTCAAACTCGCAGGCAGCGCCCTGGTCGCCGTGGGCGCGGGCGGCGCTTGGTACAAGCAGCAGGAGCTCGCACGTATCGCCGCGCGTGTCACGGGCGAGGCACGCGGCCTCATCAACGCGTCGTTCCTCCGGCAGATTGTCGCGGCGGACAACAAATCCGCACGCACGATCATGTGGCAGTCGGCCGCCGCGCAGAAAGACGCGACGGTCGAACTCCGTGCCGTGGGAACGGATGCCGTCAAGACGTTCACAGCAACGAGCGAACCTTTTTCCGATGACGGCGTTTCCGCGTTCCTCCAGACGGCAAAACTCGACGGCCTCACGGTAGGGCGATCGTACGAATATCGCTTGCGCGACGGCGGACGGGCAGGGGCGTGGCAGACGCTGCGCGCCGATGACGGCAAAACCGTTTCGGCGCTCATCTTCCCCGACTCGCAGTCGAACGACTACAGCGGCTGGCAGGAGCTTGCGCGCAGCGCCTACGAACGCAACCAAGATGCGGATTTCTTCATCAACATGGGCGACCTCGTCGACAACGGCGAAGACCACAACCAATGGGACGCGTGGTTCGATGCCATCGCGCCGCTTGCGGCGAGCATCCCCGTCGCGCCGGTCATGGGCAATCACGAGACGTACGACCAGAATTGGAAAGTGCGCCTGCCAAAAGCCTACCTCGCGCACTTTGCCGTGCCGGAGGTTGGAAGCTTTCCGTTCCGCCGTTACTACTATTCGTTTGACTACGGCCCCGCACATTTCATCGTGCTGAACACGCAGCAGGACGAGACGGAAGCCTTCCACCCCGGCCTTTTGGAAGAACAACAAGCATGGTTCTCGGAAGACGTGAAAGCCTCCACAGCGGCATGGAATATCGTGCTCATGCACAAAGACCCGCTGCAATACGGCTTCCAAAACCGTCCGGAACGCCGCCCCGAAGGCATCTCGGACGACGGCCGCGCCTGGATGCCACTCTTTGACGCGCACAAGATTGATGTCGTCCTCTCCGCGCATCTCCATACCTACCGCAATCGCGGCCACATCAAGAATTTCGAGCGCGACGCGTCGGGCCCTCTGTACATCCTCACGGGAGTCGCCGGCAACGTCCGCTATCCGAACCTCTGGAAAGACCACCATCTCGACGAAGTCGTCGCCCCGCAGCCCGAGGTCGACAACTACATGACCTTGCGCGGCGACGCGCACAAGATCGAAATCGCAAGTTACCAGCCGGACGGCTCGGTGATCGATGTTGCAAAACTGACGAAATGATCGGCAGCGGCGTGACAAGAGCCTGCACTTATGGGGACATTTCATAAGGTTGCCAACCGTAGCTTTTACGGGACTGTTGCATTTACTGGAACGGTTTCATAAGACTGCCGTTCGTAACACCTACAGCAGGCTCTCCCTCTGGGAGAGCTGGCGCGCGTAGCGCGACTGAGAGGGTACGAGGGTGCGATTTGTCCCAAATA
>Ga0256404_1006297_pt1 | contig 19840 bp, 20 predicted proteins | sample RumenRJG_01DNA_FD_185990 | JGI IMG/M metagenome (GOLD analysis project Ga0256404, IMG submission 185990) | Bovine rumen microbial communities from Lethbridge, Alberta, Canada - RJG_01 | ecosystem: Host-associated > Mammals > Digestive system > Stomach > Rumen | place: Canada: Alberta | collected...
GTTTCTGTATAGACAGAACTTCCCTGTCTGCCTTTACAAACAATATCGGCAAATCGAAAAATATCTTGAAGATAACCTTCCTCCATATTTTTCACGCAAATGCGAAAAAGAATGATAGAATAGACTCGTGTTTCGGAGGGGGAATTCAGACCGAAGCTTTTAAAAAAAGAATATAGTAAAGGAGATGCGGCATGAAAATCGGAATGCTTACGAGCGGCGGGGACTGCCAGGCCCTGAATGCGGCAATGCGGGGCGTGGTCAAAGGCCTTTCGAACAATGTCAAGGACCTGCAGATCTTCGGCTTTTATAATGGCTACAGGGGCCTGATTTACGACAACTACCGGCAGCTGACGGCTTCGGACTTCTCCGGAATCCTGACCCAGGGCGGCACGATCCTCGGTTCTTCCCGCCAGCCCTTCAAGCTCATGCGGGTGCCCGATGAGAACGGCCTGGACAAGGTCGAGGCCATGAAGAAGAACTACAAGAAGCACAAGCTGGACTGCCTCGTCATCCTGGGCGGCAACGGGACCCAGAAGACGGCCAACCTCCTCCGGGAAGAGGGCCTGAACATCATCCACCTGCCCAAGACCATCGACAACGATATCTACGGGACCGACATCACTTTCGGCTTCTACAGCGCAGTCGGCGTCGCCTCCTACGCCATCGACTGCATCCATACGACTGCATCTTCCCACAACCGCATCTTCATCGTGGAAGTCATGGGTCACAAAGTCGGCTGGCTGACCCTCTACGCCGGCGTCGCTTCCGGGGCCGACATCATCCTCCTGCCCGAGATCCCCTACAGCAGCAAGAAGGTCCTCGACGCCATCGAAAAGCGCCACAAGGCCGGCAAGGGCTTCACAATTCTGGCCGTAGCGGAAGGGGCGATTTCGAAAGAAGACGCCAAGCTCTCAAAGAAGGAGCTGAAGGCGAAGATGGCCCAGGAGACCCATCCGACGGTTTCCTACAAGCTGGCGAAGATGATTTCGGATGAGACCGGTACCGAGTGCCGCGTCACGGTGCCCGGTCACACCCAGCGGGGCGGCAGCCCCTGCCCTTACGACCGGGTTCTCTGCTCCCGCCTGGGCTCTGCGGCAGCAGGCGCCATCATGGACGGAGACTTTGGCAATATGGTCGCCATGGTGAACGGGGACACAAAGCTGGTACCCCTGGCCGACGTGGCGGGCAAGCTGAAGATGGTGGACCCCAACAGCCGCATGATTGCTGAGGTCAAGCGGATGGGCATCTCGTTTGGAGATTGAAGAAAAATCATAGATAAGGAGTGATGGCGGGCGGGGCCGCTTCGCGGCCCCGCCCGCCATTTTAGACGGATAGTGGGTTATTTAGCCTTATACAGAAAATTCCGCCCCCAGGTCTTTTCGGACGTGAAGGGGCAGGACCATATCGTGCGGACCCTGGAGAACCAGCTGAAGACGGACCGGATCGGCCACGCCTATCTCTTTACAGGCACCCGGGGTACCGGAAAAACCACGGTGGCGAAGATTTTTGCCAAGGCCGTGAACTGCGAGCACCGGGACGAGGAGGGGAACCCCTGCAACGAGTGCCCTTCCTGTACGGCCATCACGGACGGGAATTCCATGGACGTCCTGGAGCTCGATGCCGCTTCAAACAACGGCGTCGACAATATCCGGGAAATCATCAGCGGGATGGAATACCCCCCGTCCCAGGGGAAGTACAAGGTTTATATTATTGATGAGGTGCATATGCTCTCGTCGGGAGCATTCAACGCGCTTCTGAAGTCTCTGGAGGAGCCGCCTTCCTACGTAATCTTCATTCTGGCGACGACAGAGGTGAACAAGATTCCCCAGACCATCCTCTCCCGCTGCCAGCGCTACGAATTCCACCGGATTTCCATAGACACGATTGCGGTCCGGCTGACGGAGCTCACCGAAAAGGAGGGCGTGGAGGCCGAGGAAAAGGCCATCCGCTATATCGCAAAGGCGGCGGACGGGTCCATGCGGGACGCCCTTTCATTGCTCGACCAGTGCATCGCCTTCTACCTGGGCCAGACGCTGACTTATGATAATGTACTGTCCGTCCTGGGTGCGGTTGACACGGCCCAGTTTTCCCGCCTCTTCCGTTCGGTCCGGGCCGGGAACATTCAGGATGCTCTCGCGGTCATCGACGATGTCCTCTTGGAGGGTCGGGAGCTGACCCAGTTCGTAAACGACTTTGTGTGGTACTTAAGGAATCTTCTCCTGGTCAAGGGCGGGGAGACCAATGAAGAGGTCCTGGGCATGTCCTCGGACAATATGGCGGCCCTGAAGGAAGAGGCGGACATGGTCGAAAGCCCGGTCATCCTCCGCTACATCCGCCTCATGAGCGCCCTTTCCGACCGTCTGCGCTTCGCGACGCAGAAGAGGGTCCTGACGGAGGTTGCGATTATCAAACTCTGCAAGCCGGAGATGGAGAAGGATTACGACTCCCTGGTGGACCGGGTCGGAAAAATCGAGACGGAGATTGCGACCGGGACCATTCCGGCAGCGCCGGCCGGGGCTTACACGGGCCCGCAGGCAGCAGGAGGAGCGCCGGCTGCGGCCTCTCCCGCCCCGGTCAAGCGGCACAAGCTCCCGGACGCGGCCCCGGAGGACATACAAAAGCTGCTGGACAACTGGAACCAGGCCCTGAGCCTCCTGTCCGGCCTTTTCAAGGCGGCTCTGAAGCAGGGGACCCCGACCCTGGACGAGGACGGGGGTCTTCTGATTGTATTTGACGCGGGAAGCGCGGTCGCGTACAATCAGCTGGTTGAGCCGCAGAATCTGGAGCGCCTCAAAGGGGCCTTCAGCCAGGCGGTCGGCAAGGAAATTCCGGTGAAACTGAAGCTACTGGACTCCGGCCACAAGGCGGCGGACGAGTACGAAGACCTGATTCAGAAGTTCGTCCACTCCGTCGGCATGGAGGTCACGGTCGAGGACTTCGGAGATGAATAGGAGGAAATAAGTTATGGCAAAAAGAGGCGGCTATATGGGCGGCATGGGGGGCGGAATGCCCGGCAACATGAAGAATCTCATGAAGCAGGCCCAGAAGATGCAGCGGGAGATGGAAGAGGCCCAGGCCAACCTTTCCGAGCAGGAATTTACGGCGACGGCCGGCGGTAACGCAGTGGAAGTCACGGTTTCCGGCGACAAGACAGTGAAGGGCGTGAAGATTGCTCCCGAGGCCGTGGACCCCGACGATGTCGAAATGCTGCAGGACCTGATTGTGGCGGCGGTGAACAGCGCCATGGATCAGGTTGACGAAGCTCAGAAGAAAGTCATGGGCGCTGCCTCCGGCGGCCTCGGGGGCTTAGGCGGAATGCCTTTCTGATTGGTCTTATACGGAAGACTTTTGCAGGCCTGTGGCATCATATCTGCGGCAGGCCTGTTTCTGTATAACAATTACCTAACAGAGAAATACAGATGCGTTGAGAGTTTGAAGTGGAATACTACAGCAAAGAAATTGGCAACCTGATAGGCGAGCTGCAGAAGCTGCCCGGCATCGGGGAGAAGGGGGCCCAGCGTCTGGCCTTCCACATCCTGAATATGCCCCCCGACGACGTGAAGCATATGGCAGATACACTTGTATCAGCGCGCACGAACGTCCACTACTGCAAGGTCTGCTGCACCCTGACGGACTCGGAAACCTGTCCCATCTGCTCCAATCCCAAGCGGAATCACAAGCAGATCATGGTGGTGGAGAACAGCCGGGACATGGCGGCCTACGAAAAGACCGGCAAGTATGAGGGCGTCTACCACGTCCTTCACGGGGCTATTTCCCCCATGCAGGGCATCGGACCGGCGGACATCCGCCTGAAGGAGCTGATGAAGCGCCTGGAGGGGGATGTGGACGAGGTCATCATCGCGACGAACTCCTCCCTTGAAGGCGAGACCACGGCCATGTACATTTCCCGCCTGATCAAGCCCACCGGCATCAAGGTGACCCGGATCGCCTCCGGCGTCCCGGTCGGCGGCGACATCGAGTACATCGACGAGGTGACCCTCCTCCGGGCTTTTGAGGGAAGGACGGAACTCTGAAATACATATTTGAAGCATTCGGCAGGCTTTCGAGTCTGCCGTTTTCCTTGAAAAAAGGAAGTGGAGGCTTTACTATTATTTATGATAATGTAATGCAGGAGGTGCATCCGATGGCTGAAACAAATGAGCTCGATTCTACAAACGGCATTTCCGACGACGAGCTGACCGAGCGCTTCAAGGCCTCCATCCGGATTGACAATGAAATCCGGAAGATCAAGGGGCTGCCTGTGGCAAAATTTGATAACGAAAAGAAAAAACCATATATAGAGTATCCTGACGGAAGGCGGGAATATGTCTATTGAAAAGACAAAGAAGCCGGAAGTTATGGTTTTCGCCGGTCCAAACGGAAGCGGGAAGTCTACAATTACCCGCATGGCAAAGCTGGTCGGTGAGTATGTCAATGCAGACGATATAAAGAGTTCTACGCATTGCTCCGATTTGGAGGCAGCAAAAAAGGCAGAGGAAATTCGCGAAAGGTTATTGTCTGAACAGGCGGACTTCACATTTGAAACTGTCTTATCAACAGATAGAAATCTAAAGCTGCTGCGGAAGGCAAAGGAATCCGGCTATTTCATCCGGGGGATATATGTGCTGACTTCGGATCCTGCAGTAAATGTGGCCCGGGTACAGGTCAGAGAATCCCTTGGCGGCCACGGAGTCCCTGAGGAAAAAATCCGTTCCCGCTATGACAAGGCCCTGAAATTGCTGGCTTCTCTGGTGGAGGTCTGTGACATTCTGCATATTTACGACAACACGAATGAACCTTTCCGGATTTTCAAAAAACGGAAGGACAGATACTTCTGTTGGGAAAATGAGTATTGGAAACAGCTTGATATTGAAAGGCTTACGGGAATTCGTGAGTTTGATAAATTTAAGAAATATTAATCTGGAGAAACTTCAATGCACATCCTTCTTGTAAATGACGACGGAATCAAGTCACCGAACCTGGCCCTGCTGGCGGAATATGCCCTGAAGCTGGGACGAGTCACAATTGTGGCTCCGGAAGCCCAGATGAGCGGCATGTCCCAGGGCATGACCCTGGGGCGGCCGCTGAAGGTGCGGCGGGAGAGCTTTCCGGTAGACGGGGTCACGGCCTATTCCTGCGACGGGAAACCGGCGGACTGCGTGAAGGTCGGCCTTTCCGCCCTGCTCGTGGACGACGAACCGGACTTTGTATTCTCAGGTATTAATAATGGCTACAACGCCGGCTACGACGTGGCCTACTCGGGAACTGTAGGGGCCGCGGAAGAAGCCTTGATGCATGAGATTCCGGCCATTGCCTGGTCGGTGGACAAGGGGGCGGACCTTTCCCTGGCGCGGGAATACCTGCTGCCCCTGATGGAAGAACTGACAAAGAAGCCCCTTTCCGACGGCATCTGGAACGTGAACTTCCCCAACTGTCCCGTGGATGAATGTAAGGGTGTTCGTTACGATTGCCGGCCGGCTGATATGCAGCTGATCTGGGATGGCTTCTTCCTGCAGGAGGAGAAGATGGGACAGCTTGCCGATATGGAGAAGGCGGCGGTCGACGGGGCCCGGACCCTGGTGAGTCACATGGCCGGAAAGCCGGGAAAAGGTACGGCCGGGGCCTTCACGGACCCGGAGGTACCGGGCCGGCTCGCTTCGCTCGCGCCCGGGGAAGAAGCCCTTCTCTGGAATGCCGGGACCGCCATTCCGGGAAGCCTTGCGGGCGAAGACACGGATGTCAACGCCCTGGTAAACAATTTCATTTCCGTCGGAAAGGTCCGGTCGGAAATCATGTAAGCAAATAATCCTATACGCGTTATTCCATTTGGGAAATTTCCGCGCGATTTTTGCATTTCTCCCCTACAGAATCACTGTCTTTAGAGAATTAGTGCACGTAATGCGTGCAGTTCCTCCGGCGTTCTGGAACTATTGGGCGTTGTTTTGCATTTGGCCCCCACTTGGAATTTCAGCTAGAAGAAGTCTGGGGAAATTCCGCGCGATTTTTGCATTTCCCCCCTGCAGAATCACAATCTTAAGAGAGTTGGCACACGCAATGTGTGTTGGCTTTCGGGTATGGTGGGACTATAGGGCGTCATTTTGCATTTATCCCCTATCTGCGTTTCCAGGATTTTCTATAGCTCTGTCCTTCCCTTAGTAATTACGCATCACCCTATCAAAACGACGAAAAAGCAATAAAGCAGCCCGGTTCTGACAGAAACATCATGCCAGAATCGGGCTGTATTAGTATGAGAAGGCGTTTTGATAGGGTTGTGCGTAATTACTATCCTCCCCTCTAGCATTTGACAAAGCAAGCCTTTTTTCATATAATGATTGTCGCGTTTTCGCCGGGCGGCGCCATCCCCGCACACAAGGTGCATTCCGGTGAAGACCATTATTCTGGAGACGTATCGAAGCGGTCATAACGAGGCGCACTCGAAATGCGTTTACCGCCACAAGCGGTACCAGGGTTCGAATCCCTGCGTCTCCGTATGTTATTAGAACCGGGACAGGAAAACTTCCTGCCCCGGTTTGTCTGTATACAACACTTCTCCCGGCATTATACTGCAAGAAAGGCGCCCGGAACGCTCCGGACGCCTTATATTATTCATGTAATACAGAAATTCATGCCCCGCGGACCTGGGTGGGATCGGCCTTCTTCATCTCGGCCTTGTGGATGTACATATCGTTGTCGGCATTCTTCAGGACCTCGTGAATCGTGCCGGATTCGGTCGTCGATAGCTTCGCGGAGCCCGAGGCAATCTTCAGGGTGATTCCCAGCTTCGTAGACCCGTTCCACTCGTCCTCGAGCATGCGGAGATTGTGCAGGGCCTTCCCGTATTTCCGGTCCAGGTCGTCCCCGGTGATCGTCGCCGCGAACTCGTCGCCGCCGACCCGGTAGACGTTCCCGTAGGGGCCGAAGGCCTTCTGCAGGAGGTTTGCCGCGGCCTGGATGACCTTGTCGCCGACGTCGTGGCCCAGGGTATCGTTTACGTGCTTGAAATTGTTGATATCGAAATAGGCGATCAGGAGGTCGAAGTGGGAGTCCAGGTAGGAGTTCCCGCTCAGGGTGTCCCGGGAGAAATTGTCCCGGAGGGCATCGGAATCCCGCTCGTAGGCCGTCCGGTTCAGAAGGCCCGTCAGCTGGTCCGTATAGGCCTTCTCCCGCTCGTTCATGAGATAGCCGGTGTCCGCCAGATGCTTCCTGGCCTCGATTTCCGTATCCACAATGGTCAATACCAGCATGGTCAGAAGGGCCCAGGTCCCCGTCGGGGCATCGTTTATATTGGTGGAACTGCTGATGAAATAGATGGCGTCAAATGCCACGCTGACCATACAGAGAATGGCCCCGGCAAATATGATCCAGTCGATTCCCACCGGCCTGTGCTCCGTAGCCGCATCCGAGAAGGAGGCAATCGTAAGCTCCGCCACCACGATGACCACATAGAGGACCATGATATAGAAGAAGAAGAGGCACTCGTGCCACTCAAGGGTTCCGGAGGCCGTCAGGCCCAGGGATGCAATCACGGAAATGATGTCCAGCACCAGCAGGGCAATGGACCTGGATTCGTTCTTGTGGGGCAGGATAGAAGCCACAAAATTGAAAGCCGGATAGGGCAGGGCCATCAGGACCAGGTATTTCGCCACGGTGATGACATCCGCCGCATAGGGCATCATGAGGACCGGAAGGGAGGATTCGAAAAGAATCCAGAAACCGGCCAGGATACCGGTCATATGCAGGGCCGTCCGGCTGTAGTTGTATTTCAGGTATTTCTGGGAAACGTCATTGATGAGACCGATGAAGCCGGTCATAATGACAAGGACGCCTATCAGGGCTGCGAGCCCCTTCTGCAGGAACATATTCTGCACATAGATGGCAGAAGGCCCGATGGCGATATTCTGGAAGCGCATCCGGGCCGTGCCGCCGTTGCTCTTTGCGACAATCTCCAGCTGCCGGCCTTCCATCGCCGGTGTCAGGGGAATATGGTGATAGGCCGTATCCATGATGCTGCCGGCAAAGCCCTGTTCCATCTGATAGGAATAGATCTCGTCCCCGCTGACCAGGACGGTGAAGTTCACGAAGCGGGACTCGATATTAAGGCAGTCGCCGTCAATGATGGAAGTGGGAAGCTTCTTGTAGACCTGAATCGTCCCGTCAATTCCTGTGGAACGAATATCGTAGAACTGCAGCATGTCGACCCGGGCGCCCCCGATGGTCTCCCAGCCGTTCTGAAAGGAGCGGACCAGATTCCGGTCCCTGTTACGGCTGGGGCTCTGCAGGGAAAGACGGACAAAAACCACGGCCAGCAGGCAGCAGGCGATGACGACAATCAGAGAAAGCAGGCTTCTCCGCCTCGTATTGAAAATTTTTCGCAGCTTTTCCATTGACCGGCTCCCCTTAGTCGTTCCGACTCCAGCGTCCCCTTCGCATGACTAATGTAAACCGCTTCTGTCCGGGCGGATCTGCACTTCTCCAGAATGCTCCGGGAACAGAAAGCAGGCGGTATCCCCCTTGATTCCGCCCGTGCGAATGTTTACGAAAGTTCAAAAAAATCCAAAGAACGAAGATATTATAGCATAAGCCGAAATGAAAGTGTTATCATAAGTAGCATGAATTCTGAGAATATGCCGGTAGAAGATAGGTATACAGAGAGTGTGCAGGCTAAGTGCCGGAATCCAGAAGCCGTGGAGCCTGAGGACAGGTTTTTCACCTACATGCTTCGCTGCGGGGACGGAAGTCTCTACACCGGCTACACGGACGACCTCGAAAAGCGCCTGAAGAAGCATGCCTCCGGAGAGGGGGCAAAATACACCCGCTCCCACCTGCCCGTGGAACTGGCTTATTACGAAGCCTTTGCCACAAAAAGCGAAGCCATGAAGCGGGAAGCCGCCATCAAGAAGCTTTCGAAAGCCGAAAAGGAAGAGATGGTAAGGGACTTCGGATCTGGAACTGAAGCTCTGGTGAAGCCGGCACGCTCTGGGAAACAGTCGGCTGCCTGCCGGACAGAATGACCAAAACTGTTCTGCGGTTTAGAGTTTTTTTAGGAAGAGTTCACAGGGAGTTCACAAACAGGTCTTTATTTTTTCACAGAATCCTGTTATATTTACAGCATCGAAAGCGAAGAGACACCACCGATCCTCCCTCCTCCCTATTATCATCGGTTCTTCGGTTTCGACGTAGAACACAATATGTTTCTTCACAAACGGCCCCGGAAAGCAGCGCAGCTTCCCGGGGCTACTCCTTTCTATGGAAATCTTCCGCGGTGAGGAGGACAGCACGGAGATTGTTGCCGCAGGGCAAAATTCTCAACTTTTGCACAAATGACATCTCTTCCAGTCTCCACGTGGGGCAAAAATTTCTGTCTCCTCGCAAATGACATCCCTTCAAGCCTCCGCACTGGGCAAAAATTCCTGTCTCCTCGCAAATGACATCCCTTCAAGCCTCCGCACAGGGCAAAAATTCCTGTCTCCTCGCAAATGACATCCCTTCAAGCCTCCGCACAGGGCAAAAATTCCTACCTTTCTGCAAACGACTTCCCCTACAAAAGAACACCCCGGTGTGATAAACTTAGAATAGTTTTCCGGAAATTTAGTTTTCCTTATAGGAATCATGCGAAAGCGAAAGGAGCTATCGGGATATGGACGCAATGGAGCAGTACAGGCTGTGGTGCACAGACCCCTACTTCGATGAGGAGACGAAAAAAGAGCTCGAGGCCATCAAGGATGACACGGCGGAAATCGAGGACCGCTTCTACCGGAACCTCGAATTCGGAACGGCCGGCCTCCGGGGCGTCATCGGGGCCGGAACGAACCGCATGAACAAGTACACGGTCCGCCAGGCCACCCAGGGTCTTGCCAATTATATTGTAAAGAATCACGGGCAGGACAAGGGCGTAGCCATCGCCTTCGACTCCCGGAACTTCTCGCCTGAGTTTGCCACAGAAGCCGCTCTGGTCCTGAATGCCAACGGCATCAAGACCTACCGCTTCGACACTTTGCGGCCCACGCCCGAGCTCTCCTTTGCGGTCCGCTACTTGGGCTGCATCGCCGGCATCAATATCACTGCCTCCCACAACCCCCGTGAATACAACGGCTACAAGGTCTACTGGGAAGACGGGGCCCAGATTACTCCGCCCCACGATACAGGCATCATGGACTGCGTCGCAGCCGTCACCTCCTTCGACCAGGTGAAGACCATGTCGAAAGACGAGGCCAAAGCTGCAGGGCTTTATATTACTGTTGGGCAGAAAGTCGACGACGCCTACATCGCCGAGGTCAAGAAGCAGCAGATTCATCCGGAAATCGTCCGGGAGCAGGCGCCTTCCATGAAGATTGTCTACACCCCCTTCAACGGGGCCGGCAACCTCTCTGTCCGCCGGGTCCTGAAGGAAATCGGCTTTGACAATGTGTATGTCGTAGAAGAACAGGAAGCCGCCGACGGCAACTTCCCGACCCTGCCCTACCCCAACCCCGAGCTGCCCGAAGCCTATGACCTGGCCCGCAAGCTGGCTGAGAAGGTCGATGCCGACGTTATCCTGGCGACCGACCCCGACTCCGACCGCCTGGGCGTCTGGGCCAAGGACGGGAAGACCGGCGAATGGCACTCCTTCACCGGCAATATGTCCGGTTCCCTCATCATGGAATACCTGATCCGGGAACACAAGGAAAACGGGACCCTGCCCATGTATCCGGCGGCTGTCACCACCATCGTTACAAGTGACCTGGTCAAGGCCATCGCCGCCGACTACGATATCAAGTGCATCGAGGTTCTGACCGGCTTCAAGTACATCGGGGAGCAGATCAAGCTCTTCGAGCAGAACCACACCTATCACTATGTCTTCGGCATGGAGGAATCCTACGGCTGCCTGGCCGGAACCTACGCCCGGGACAAGGACGCCGTCGTTGCCTGCATGCTCCTCTGCGAGGCTGCAGCCTTCTACCGGTCCAAAGGCAAGACCCTCTGGGATGCCATGATCGACATCTATGAAAAGTACGGCTATTACCTCGAGGGCCAGAAGTCCGTTACCATGAAAGGCGAGAACGGGGCTGCCGAGATGAAGGCCCTGATGGAGAAAGACCGGAAGAACCCGCCGAAGAAGCTCGCCCGCTGGGACGTCCTTTCCGTTGCCGACTACGAGACCGATGTGAAGACAGACCTGACCACCGGCGCTACGGAATCCACAGGCCTTCCCAAGTCAAATGTTCTATATTATTCTCTTTCGGACAATGCATGGTGCTGCATCCGTCCGTCCGGCACGGAGCCGAAGATCAAGTTCTACTTCGGCGTCAAAGGCAAGAGCCTCGAAAACAGCCGGAGCCTCATGGACGAGCTTGGAAACGCCGTCATGGAGACGTTTGCGAAGTAAACTCAAACAGAATTGAAAATTATAGAAAGGGCCGCCCAATACCATTTTGGGCGGCCCTTTCCGTGACACTTCGCTGCCTTCCTCTCAGAAAGGCCGTGCGGCACTCGCTCCTGCTGGTCCTTCTACCCGAATTTTCCCGCACCTGGCTGTCGCCTTCGAAAATGTGACTTTAGCAAGAGCCGACTGTTCCAATTCCGCGGAAAAGAAGGGAATCCCGCATGCCGCCAGCCGGCCTACGGGCCGCTGCGGCGTCCGTCGGGACCCCCTCCTTTTCCTGCTTATCCTTACATCGGGCCAGGCTCTTGAATACTCACATTTTGTTCAGGCGGGTTTGGCCACACACCAAATTTCCACGCCGGACCTGCAGGAGTCTTGTGCCTTCGGCTTCCATACTACCCTTGCTGACCGGCAGCTCGCGCAGGGAACTGTATCCGACGGTTTTCTGGCTCTCATTTCAGACTTACGGGCGACTGCAAGAAGAAAATGGACCCGCATTACAGCAGGTCAATCACATCCATAGCGGAATCACCTGGCCGACATCAGTTTTGAATAATCCAGATGATTCTTTCTGGCCTAGTTCAGAAAAACCATCTCCTGGGCACTCAAGCGCATCTGATAATCCAATGGCTCGCCTTGCTTGGCCTTCCTTCCTGCCCCGATAAAGTTATCACTGTCCATAATCCAGCGATGTCCGCTCATTTACAGTCTTCCCCGCAATACTCCCACCAAAATACACCTGATAGGCGCTCCCCGCGGTCCCGTCCTTCACTTCCTTTTTCCCGGGCTTGTCCCGGCTTCGGATCATCTTTGAAAAGATACTCAATCACTCCCTCCTTCCTCAAAAAAGGCATAAGAAAAGCACCTGTCAGTCTCCCGACAGATGCTTATGCTTACAAATATTCTGTTTCTCTTTACCCGACAAACCGGGATTTACCTGTTGTGAAACACTGATGCTTTTCACATCTGCAGTCTCATATACTCTGCAGTCAGTGATGCTTCGCTTTTAACCAGTTCTTCCGGAACTCCTGTGAAGACAACAGTTCCACCTTCACTGCCTCCGCCCGGCCCCATTTCAATAACCCAGTCCGCTGCAGCGATCATTTCCAGACGATGCTCGATCATGATGATCGTATTGCCCTTGTCTGCCAATTTCCGCAGCACTGCCATGAGATGTTCGATATCTTTATAATGCAGGCCTGTGGAAGGCTCATCCAGGATATAGATATTGCCTTTCCTGTTCAGCTCGCTGGCCAGTTTCAACCGCTGATTTTCGCCGCCGGACATACTGCTGGTGGACTGCCCTAATGTCATATAGCCCAGTCCCACATCACGCAGTCCTTTCAGTTTTCTGCTGATATGTGGATCATCAAAGAATTCCACCGCCTGGTTCACCGTCAGGGACATGACTTCTTCGATATTCTTCCCATGATAGCGGTAGCTTAGTGCAGTTGGATTGAAACGTTTTCCCTGGCATTCTTCGCAGACGATCTCCACCGGATCAGCAAAGGCAATTTCCGGTTTATCTATCCGAAACTCTGAAACCTATTGATTTTTCTGCATTTCCCACAGGTCTGCTACCATAGAAAGCTCCGTTTTCCCTTGTTTTTGCCCTTGTAGGGCAAAACAAGGGAAACTTTTTAGCCTTCGCCCACTACCTTATCCAGCAGGCGGGCCGAGGAGCGTTTCGCTTCCCTCGTCGAGTGAGCGTAGATGTTCATGGTGGTACTGACGTCGGCGTGTCCCAAAAGCTCCTGCACGTCCTTCGGCGCTGCTCCGTTGGAGAGCAGGTTGCTGGTGAATGTGTGACGGAGCTGATGGAAGTGAAAGCCCTCCAGTCCCGGTACTTTCTTTGAGGCTGTCCGGCAGGCAATACTTACTGTGCTGGATGATTCATAGCAGCCATCCGGGCGGAGACACACAAGGTCGATCTCCTTGTAATCCTCCGGAACACCTACCGACCGTTGCAGACTGTAAAGCTCATAGTAGCTGCGGCCCTTTTCCTGCACCTGCTTGTAGTAGTTCAGGCTGTATAGCTCGCCGTACTTAAAACGATTTTTGTGCTGCTCGGTTTTTGCCGCCTTGAGGATTGCCGCCAGCGTGTCGCAGAAGTCCACCGTGCGGATTTTGCTCCGCTTGGTGGTGCCGATCTCCGTCTTGTGCCTTGCCCCGTTGTAGCGCATACTGCGCCGTACCGTGATGGTCTGCTCCTTGAGGTCGATGTCCTGCCATGTGAGAGCGCAGACCTCGCCGATCCGAAGCCCTGTATAGTAGGCGATCTGGATGGGCAGGAGCGCCGGATTATCTTTCTTTTTCAGATAGTCCGTCAGTGCCTTGAACTGCTCGTAAGAAATTGTCGGAACGGTCAGACCGTCTTCACTGTCCTCATTGAACAGCTCGTAGCTTTCCTGCTTTTGCCTGATCTTGATATACTGCATGGGGTTGAAGGACAGCAGCCGTTTGGGGAATACCGCAAACCGGAATGCTCCCTGCATCACCGCCGAGAACTGCCGCATATAGCCCTTGCTGATGGGCTTGACCTCCGTTCCGTCTGCGTTTGCGCCGCCGAAGGACAGGAGATCGAAGAACGCCTGTAAATGCTCTGAGGTGACGGTCTTGAGCTTCCGGCTTCCGATGGGGAATTGCTTGATGCGCCCCACAGCGCCCTGATAGGCCATTACCGTGCCGTTGGAGAGATTTCCGGGCTTGACTTCTTCCTCAATCCACATATCCAGCAGATCGCCCACTGTGACGTTCTCAGGCTTGGCAATGAACTTCTTTTCCTCGCAATCGGCCATTGCCTTTCGGAGCAGGGCTTCCGTTTCGGCTTTGCTTTCCGTCCCGGCGAATTCCTTCTGTACCAGCCTGCCGCTTTCATCTTCCATATAGAAGCGGTAGTACCACTTGTTGCCTTTCTTTCTGACAGATCCTTTTGCCATAGATTCGTAATTCTCCTTTCCGTATCCGTGGCAATCGGGTCTGTGACATATGGTGTGCGTTACCATAGCTGCCGGTCGTTATGACCGGCTTTTTCTTTTCCCGTATTCGTATTTCAAGGTGCCACGGTACTTATGTACCTTTTTCGATCTGCTTCTGTTTCGCCTGATCGACGATCCCAAACAGTTCCGGGATGGATACCTTTGTCCGTCCCTCATCGTACAGATGCAGGATGCCGTCCAGGTATCGCTTCATATCCTCTATCGGTATCTCCATCTCCTTTTGGTAAACCTGCTCGGTGATGGAGCCAATATGGATCGCATATTTGCCGATGGACTCTTTCAGCCCTTCGTCCTCCGCCACTTCATCGACCTTCTTCATGGACACCGCCCAATACTGTGCGAGGATGGTGTAGAGATCAACGAGTTGCCCAAGGAAGGTAGTCAATAGCTGCTGGTGCGGCTCTCCATTGACGGTGGAGGTCACCGTATTCAGATAGCCCTTGACGTGCTTCTCCAAATCCATCTGGCAGACGGTATAGATACTGTATTCCTTGTCGTCGGAAAGCCCCGTCAGCCATTCGGGAGTGGTGAAAAGTGCTTCTGCAAGACCGTTGATGATCATGGTACGTTTCGGATCGACTCCATCTGCCTCATACCGCTGGATAGTGGATTTGTTGACGCCGATCCGTTTTCCCAGCTCCGGCATGGACAGCTTGAGCTCTGTCCGGCGCTCCTTGATCCGTTCTCCGACCTGTTTCGGGCTAAATATTTCTTTTGGTTTCAAGGCATTCACCTCCTAACGAATGCAAGTATAACACATGCAAACTCAATTTGCAACCCTATTTTGCGTATATTTTCAAAATTATTTCTTAAGCGGTTGCAAAATGAGTTGACAAGTAGAGGCGAAATAAGTATAATGGCAGAGCAAAGGTTGCAAAACAGATATTTGCAGATCGGAGGTGATAACATGAGAGATGCCAAAATGGGACTGACCATCGAGGAAGCCGCCGAAATGTCCGGGATTGGACGGAACACCATGCGGAAGCTGGTGGACTGGGGCAAGCTCCCCGTGCTCAAAGTGGGACGAAAGACAATCATCCGAAGGGATGCACTGGAGAACTTCATGACCGTCAATCAGGGGAGAAACCTGCTCAATCAGGCAGACGTCCGGGAGGTGCGCTAAAGGATGGACACAGCAGAAAAGAGGCCTCGCCGTTTGAGAGCGAAATACACCCCTCGCACAAATCTGACGATTTGTACAAGGGGTATTTCGCTCCTGCGGAGGGCCTGCGTCTCTGCCCCGGCGTGGACGGGCATAGACGCAGCCGGAAACCGCCCGGCGCTTTCCGGTGTTGTCCCACTGCTGCGGCGGCGTGACAACATACGGGGGACGGAGGACGGGAGACGAAGGACGAAAGAACGGAGGTGAACGATGGCACGGCACAGCTTTATCCAGATGTCGAAGCTGTCCAATGTCAAGGGAAGAATATCCTATATCTCAGACCCAAAGCGACAGGAATACCTCTACGCCACCTTCTCCACAAGGGAAGATATGACCTTCTGGGACGACCTGGCGAAGGAGTGTCAGGAGGAGTTTCGGCGCTACGGGACGGAGGGAAAATGTATCGAGGCACGGGAGCTGATTATCGCACTGCCGGAGGAATACACGCAGTTTGATCCCGACCGGGTGCTGCGGGAGTTCACGGAGCAGTTCAAGAAGCGGTATGACGTAGAATGCGTCTCGGCACTCCACCACAACAAGACGAAAAAGAACTATCATATCCATCTGATTTTTTCGGAGCGGCGCTTGCTGCCGGAGCCGGATATCAAGCTCGCCACCCGCAGCGTGTTCTATGATGAATCCGGCAAGCGGGTGCGCACGAAGAAGGAGATCACCGGGGAGGACGGTCAAATCCGGGAGGGCTGCACCGTCATCAAGAAGGGCGAAGCCTATGAAAGCCACCTGCAAATGTCAATTGAAAATTGGGACAATCGCCAGTTGAAAACTGGGACAGCCAAGGTGAAATTTTGCCCGCCGCAGAGATCTACCCTGTGACGGGCTGTTCCATATCTCAGGCTATTTCTTCTTTGCCCGAATCGTCGTTCCACCCCATGTAATCCATGAGATAGACCTTCTGCTGATCCTCCGTCATGCCCTGGATAGCCTTTTCAATCTCCTTGTCCTGACGGTAGCAGCTCAGGAAATCAAGGGGCGGATACTGATCCGCCAGATAACGGCTTCCCGGATTCTCGTTCAGGCTGTGTCCGGAGCGGACCCATTTCAGAAGGGCACGCTTTTCTGCCGCCGTCATGGATGTTGTCTTTTCATACTCTTCAAGCTCCTGGTCAAAGAATTCCTGATCTTCTCCCCTTGTGACGCTTTCATTTATGTCCATTTAGATCATTCCTTTCATCGTTCAGACAGTTGCCTCGGCCTGAGCCGCCTGCATCGGTACGGGAGAGATCCCGTCCGGAATGCCTTTCCCATACGTCTTGAGTGTTTCACGGTAGCGGTAGGAATCGCCCGTCATGTCGACCAGAACGGCTTTGTATGTAAGCCTGTCAACGATCGCTCCGGTTATGGCAGGATCCCCGAAGATCTCGCTCCAGCGGCTGAAGGACAGGTTGGATGTGACTATCGTCGATCTTCCGGCCGCCCGCAGGGACAGGCAGTTGAACAGCAAATCCGCAGCCTCCCGGTCGAATGAGATGTAGCCGAGCTCGTCGGCAATGACAAGGTCGTACTTCTCAAAACGGCGCTCGTATGTACGGAGCTTCTTGTTGTCGTTGCACTCCTTCAGTTCCGTCACAAGGAGCGGAACGGTCGTGTAGAGGACCTTGTAGCCGGCTTCGCAGGCCTTCATGCCAAGGCCGATAGCGATGTGTGTCTTCCCTGTCCCCGGGTTTCCTGTCATGATCAGGTTCCGCCCGTCATTTATGAACTTGAGCGTTGCCAGTTCAGGAAGGTACTGCTTCATGGCCTTGGGCAGGCAGTCCGTCTCGAGATCCTCAAGATACTTCGGATAGGGGAACTTTGCCCGCCGGATCCGGCTTTTAAGGGCGTTGGCGTCGACTCTTTCCAGCTGCTGTTCCAGTATGCGGTGGAGAAACTCTTCATAGTCCTGGGCGTCTTCCTCGGCTTCTTCGAAGCTTTCCGCTATGCCGCCCAGCTTAAGGAGCCTGCAGTATTCCAGGATCTCATCGTGTATCTTTACGTTCTTCATGCGCTGGCCCTCTTTTCAATGTATTCCGCGGAGATCTCCATTGCCCGGTCATACTGGCTGAGGGTTCCCTGGATCACGATGCTGAGCACGTCTTCCTGGGCGGAAGACTGTGGAGCAGCTGCTGTATCGTGGGCCGGTTCAGCAGGAAGCGCCAGCGTGAATCCTGCTGAGGCATTTTCATCACAGATAGCTCGGACCTTATCTGCCGAATAGTCTAGCGGGGAGATCGTGCTGAGCCGCTTCAGGGCTTTTTCCACGGCATCTGCTCCCTTTTCCCTGATCAGCAAAAGTACCTGTAGAAAAGTCTTGGGGTCATTGCTATAATAAACGTCGTAAATCTTTTTGACTGTGGCGTCCGCCCTGAGCAATGCAGTGCTCTGGTGCAGGGCGCCCGGTTTTCTTTCCAGCGTCTTCAGATAGTGGAAGATATCGATGATCCACTGTCCCTTTCCAAAGCAGCGGGGATGCGAAGCCACCCTCTGGCTGCCGTCATAGAAAGATATCCTGTCGTTATAGATCCGGTAGGACAGCTGCTTCCGGACATACTTTTCCGGAACGGAATAATGGTTGCTGTCTACCGAGATCGTTGAATACTTATCCGCTTTCCCATGGCCCGGCATGAAGCAGTTCATCTTTGCAGTCACCGGGATCAGATTTGCCTTTTCTTCGAGCATGGCCGTGATCGGCGCCTTTGGCAGGCTGTGCCGGTCCCGGTTCAGCTTGTTTACGGTCTCTGCCAGCGCCCTGTTTGCGCTCTCCAGGGAGTCATAGGCATCGGCTCCCTTTGCCGAGAAAGCTTTTCTCCGGACAAACTCAACGCTTCTTTCGACATGCCCTTTTTCATTTCCGCTTCTGACGTTGCAGAACCGGAAGCGGAATCCATAGTACAGATAAAGCTGCAGGAGGGCTTCGGTAGGCTCTTTATCCGAAGGGCCGACAAACCGCTTGACTGCGACCTTCATGTTGTCATAAACAACGGTATGGAACACGCCATGGCAGTGTTCAAAGAACAATGCATGGGATTCCTGGAAGGCTGCCGTGTCCTGTCTGCGGAAGAGGACAGCATACCGATAGTTACTGTAGGCGGCAGTAAAGACGGCCATCTGGTACGTCTTGTAAGCCTTGTCGGAACCGATCTTCAGCTTTACTTCGCCCCAGTCGAATTCAACGACCTCGCCCGGCTGGTACTCCTGACGGATAAACGCTTCATTTGGAGCATCTTCCATTTCCCGGATCCAACCCTTTACCGTCGAATAGCTGACCTGAAAGCCCATCTGTTTGAGATGGTCATAGATGTCGATCTTTTTCATCTGCTGCTTGGTCCGGCCGGTCAGCCGCTTTTCCCGGTTCTCATTCAGGCATTCCCGGATGGCCTCCATGATCTCCGGAGTGGCTTTCCGCTTGCCCCGGGAGCTGGTGTCATACTTTGGAGCCTCCATGAAGTCCTGGATGATCTCTTCGGGATCCATGTCCGGATCTGCTTTAAGAAGCTTATCCCTCGCTTTCTCGTAGTTGCGGACACAGTCTGCGACCGTGTTCTTGCTGATGTGAAGCTCTGCGGCGATCTCCCGTAAGGACTTCCCGTCCTGGCGGAGAAGGATGATCCGTTGCTTCGTCTTCAAGTCGATCACTTCCTTCATTCTCCTTTCAGTGGAATACTGAAAGGGTACCACACCTTGAGGAAGTGTCCCAATTTTCAACTAGCCAGCTGTCCCAAAATTAAAATACCATTTACACCATGGCATTATGGAAATGCAGACCAGAATTTTAAGATCATATAAAACATGGATTTTGAATTCATGGCTTTGGACGTCCGAAAGGGCGTCCTTTTTCTATGTTCTGGATTTTGTGAACCTGGGTTCACGGATCAGGGAACGAAGAAGTTACACCGATAAATTATGATAAATCCTGTCAGACAGATACAAAAGCAGCGCTGCTTCAGTATCCACACGTATCACAGAAAGGAGTGACCGGATGGAGACTGAAGTGATTTATCAGAATCAGTTCCAGAAAGAATATTTCCTGGCGGATTCCAGGGGGAAGATTGACATCATTCTTTCTAATTATGTCACATTTCAGCATCAGCTGAGCGGTATCGAGAAGGGAATCAAGCTGGACATCAAGGTGGATCAGGATTCCCGCTTCCGGAGAGAGAGGGGAGATCTTGGCGTCAGGGTCCGGACCTCAGGCTACTCAGATCCGACTGCCAGAGAAGCAATCAGAAATGTAGAGCTTGACCGGGCCTTCGATGAAAACGATCTTGAAGGGGAGCTGGAGAAGACCAGCGAGCCCGATGTTTTCCGAGGGCAGATCCG
>Ga0256404_1006301_pt1 | contig 19829 bp, 32 predicted proteins | sample RumenRJG_01DNA_FD_185990 | JGI IMG/M metagenome (GOLD analysis project Ga0256404, IMG submission 185990) | Bovine rumen microbial communities from Lethbridge, Alberta, Canada - RJG_01 | ecosystem: Host-associated > Mammals > Digestive system > Stomach > Rumen | place: Canada: Alberta | collected...
AAGAAATAGATGTAGCAACAGCAGAATATACACCAGTTGTAATACTGGAATTGAATAATAAAAAATCAAAATATGAGGTATATAGTGGTATATTAATTTATAAAGATTTTACATTTATTCCGTCAATTAGTTATGATGTTTCGGATAAAAGTTTGGGGTCATTTATACAATATTTTGATATGGCAAGTTATTTGAAGTATGCAACAGATAGAGCTGAAGATTTGTATAAATCATATAAATTGTTCCAAGAAAATCCAGTTGAAATAAGTGTTAGAGAGATGACTGGATTGTGTGGTAAAGTTGGTTATAAGTTAGAATTAGATGATGAAACAAAGTTGCATCCTATAGAAGCTTTATCAGATGAAGAAAATAATAGAAGAATACAAGAATTTTATAATACATTTAAGGATATATCAGGTGAAACAACTTATGAAATTTTACAACTTAGTGATTTAAGAAAGACATTTAGATATAATAAATTAACATTATTAGAGGTATTAGGAATATTATCTAAGGAATATTTAACATATGATGGTTCTAAAATAACAGCTGAAATTTTAGGGGACATTGTTTATAAATTAATGAATAATAAAAATGTAGATAAGTTGCAAGTAGAGGATGTTAAAAAGGATGTTAAAAATTAGGGGGTAATTGAATGGCGTTTTCAATGAAGGGTGTTACATCACTGAAAGAAAAACGCAAGGGTATGATTAGAGCATTATTTGCTATATTAAATAATGATGAAAGGTTAACTCCTGCTATATCAGATGCATTAAGAGCTTATTTAAATTATATGCTTAACACTATAGGAAATACTGTGTTAAAGAAAGAAAATTTTGAATTAGAGCTAGATAGATTATTGGCAGGTTCTTGTGATACGAGAGTAGCAATTTTAACTAAATATGAAATAGTCAAAAATGAGACTAAAATTATAAATAATATAAAGAAAGCAATTAGTTTAGGTGGATTAAGTCGTTTAAATTATGACAAGAAGTCAGAGTTTTTACGAGCTTTAAAATATAGTGAGAGGCAATTTAGGAGGTGATTTAGGTGGCAATGTTTGATAGAATACTAGATAATGTATTGAAAAGTGTTGGAACTTATCCAGCTGAGTATGAAAATAGTGTTATAAGTGAAATTGATATGTATATAGATAGTAGTAATTTACCAATTATGTATCAAAAATTACGATTAGATGAAACAAAGCTGCCTAAAAATCTAAAGACATTTTTTAAAAATGTTCCAAAATATTTGCAAGAGGATGAAAGTGTTATTATTTTTGTAAATGAATTTAAGACAAGTGGTTATATTAGTGCTATGTTTTATGAGAACATTTTAAATGATTGTTTAATTGCAGATAAGCACGTTCCAACAGTTTTGTATATAGATACCAATTTATTAATTGAATACTTTGGATATATGATGGATGCAAGTAAGGGTTTAAATGTTGGTGAACAACAGTTATTTTTACCTGATATTGTAAATAATCGTATATATACAGCAGATGTTGTTATATGGGATAAATTTGACTATAGTAAGGTTGCATTTGCAAATCGAAAATTATACGAAATTTTGACAATACGTTATAATAGATGTCTTAAAAATGTATTCTTTGTAAGGTCAGATACTAAAAAATTAATAGATAAATTTGGTTCAGATATGATTGATGTTATGAACTTGAATTATTTTGTTGATTTAAGTGGATATGAAAAAGAAGATTTTGTGTACAAAGGAGATAATAAATAATGATAGATAGAGATAGATTAGAAAAGTCTCTTCTATTAGGGATAGTAAGAGATAAAAATTGGGATGTATTGTTATTAAATAACATAACAAAGGATTGTTTTTCAGTTGCTAATTATGAATTATATGAATATATTAAGAAGTTTGCAAATGAGGGTAAGTATCCGGATATTAGAATAGTTTCAAATGTATTTGATATTTCAGAAGAAATGTTACGAGAGTATTTAATGATTGGCAATTTAAATGAATTATGTGATGTATTACATAATGAATATGTCAAAAATCAATTAGAATACAAGGTAGGACAGCTTAATGATTTTGTGAGTGAAATGGAGACCGACCCCGTTAAATATATAGATAGATTAAGTAGAGTTGTTGAAGATGTACGACAAATAAGTTATCATACTAAATCAGTTGATTTATTTGAGAATATTGAGGAAATATTAAAGATAGATAAATCAAATGTTATAAGTACAGGATTTAAAGAGTTGGATGATAAATTGATTGGGTTTAAACGAGGTGAAGAATTAGTTGTACTTGCAGGAAGAACTGGACAGCGGCAAAAGTTGGTGTGGCTTGAAGTTTGCAATGTCAGCAGCATTTCAAGGTAATAAGGTAGGTTTGTATTCAGGTGAAATGAGTACACAGCAATTACAGGAAAGAATGTTATGTTGTGCAAAACCAACTTATACATCAACACAAGAGGAGGCAATGAAAGTAATTAAAGAAAAAGATGCATTTGTAAGAGTAATAACACAAAAGGAGTTAAGACGTAGAGCAAATGTATCAGATATAGAAGAGTTTATTATTAGGGATAATTTAGATATGGTTGTAATAGACCAATTATCATTAATGGAAGATAATACCAGCAAGCCACGGAACACCTCTTAGACAACAATATGGTAATATATCAATGGATTTATTTTCATTAACGACAAAATATAATATTCCAATAGTTTTGTTAGTACAAGTAAATAGACAAGGTAATGAAAGTAAAGGTGGTCCACAATTAGAGAATATAGCCGAGAGTGATGCAGTAGCTCAAAATGCAACAAGGGTAATAACTTTAAAGAAAGAGGGACCAATGCTCACATTAAATATTGTAAAAAATAGATATGGGGATGTGGGTACACAACAATATGATGTTGATTATGGTAAAAATAAATATAAAGCTGTTACAGATTACACTCAGACAGTTGCATCAAATAGACGAACTAGAGATATAAATCCATACAGAAGTGGCAGAACATTTTAGAGGTGAGTAATGTGGATATAGATGAAAATTTGATACGAGATATGCAGAGCTACTTACTGTTAAAAACAGGTATAAGATATTTTGGTAGGATTAAGCCTACTCCAAATGATATAATGGTGAGTTGTCCGTTTCATAAGGGTGGGCAAGAAAGAAAACCAAGTTGTGGTATAAAAAGATATGCAGATGAAAAAGGTAGTGCAGGAACTGTACACTGTTTTAGTTGTCGGTGTTACAACAGATTTGAGTGGTATGTTAAAAGATATTTTAGGTTCGCTTTATAATGAAGATGAAGTTGAAGCTAAGTTTAATTTACTATCAATGAGGGTGCAGAATATAGTACAAAATAAACCTAAGTCGTTGTTCACTTTACCTAAAAAGGTAGATATTGTAAATGAAGATTTATTGAAAAAATTTAGAGTATATCATCCATATTTAGCTCAGCGTGGTATAAGTGAAAATACAGCAAAATTATATGATATTGGATTTGATGATATAAATAAACATATTACATTCCCAATTAAAAACATTAATAATAAGTGTATTGGAATTGGTAGAAGATATATTTTGAAAAAAGAATATTACTATCCACCACAAATGATAAAACCATTGTATGGGTTGTATGAATTAGAATACCCTATAAGATTTTTATATGTTGTTGAAGGTCCATTTAATTTATGGAGTTTATCAGAATGGGGTAAAAAAGGAGTAGCTTTATTAGGTACAGGTACAGCTTATCAATATGACCAGTTAAGTAATGTTGTTTGTGATGGATATGTTTTGGCATTAGACCCAGATGATGCTGGTAGAAATGGTACAAAAAAGATAATAAAATATTTATTAAACAAAGATAAGTCTAGAATATATGTATTAGACTTACCAGATGGTCGAGATGTAAATGATTTATCACACCAAGAATTTAAAAATATTAATGTATTAACATATAAGGAGTGGCAATATAAATATAAATATTTTTAATATATATAGTAAAAAATAGAATTAAAATGAGGTATATTATATTAGAGGGTATAAACTCTCTGTTAATATAAATTTAGTATTAGTCGCAAGTGCAAAATATCTCAAAAAGGAAAAATCTAAAATAGTTGCAAGCTGAGAATATATAGCACTGAAAACTAAAATTTAAAAAAAAGAAAGGAGAGATTAGTTATGGCTATGCGATTAACAGATACTAAAAAAGACTTATCAGGAGGAGGTAGTTCATTCTTTAAGTTGCCAGAAGGTCAATCAACAAATGTAAGATTTTTATATACAACTGTTGATGACATCATTGCAGAAGGAATGGTGGCACACGTTATACAACCAAGTGAAAGTGGGCAAGCATATTCAACAACAGTATTATGCAACAAAGATAGTGATGATGACCCTGATGAAAAATGTAAGTGGTGTGCTTCAGGAAATAAACAAGTAGGTAGATATCCATTAGTGTTATTTAATGAGGATGCACAACAAGTTCAATATTGGTTAAAATCTAAACAATATGTTGATGGACTTTTAGCACAATTAAGTGCAATAATACCACAAGGTCAACCAATATCAGGACAAATATTTCAAATGATTAGAACAGGTAAGGGAACTCAGACACAGTATAATATAATACCAAAGGGAACAAACGATGGTAAGATTGCTAGTCAATTTGGTGAAATTAAAGCACCAGAGGAAAGAAATTTAATAAGACCAGCAGATTATGATTTTCCAGTTATAGCAAATGGTGGAGCAAACTTTCAACACTCTGGAAATTATAATCAAGGTAATAATTTTAATGGAAATTTCCAAAGTACAAGAAGAACAACTGATGTATTTTAATGAGGAGGTATTATAAATGGCTTTATTTGATTTACCAAGTGACAAATCAAAAAAACAAAGTAGTAAATCAGGTAGTCAAATAAAACTTAAAAAAGGTGATACTGTACAATCATTAATAGAAACAGCTAAAAAATTAGTTGATGAAAAATTAGGTAATTATAAGAAAATGAGCAGGTGTGTCACCAATGTTGAAGATTTGCAGTCTTTCTTTGATGAGACACCTGAAAATGCATATATGGCAATAGATACGGAGACAACTCGGTTAATATTAAGGCTGAGTATAAACAAGGTGAACCAATTTATTATTGGGTGTGCTAAAAATAGTGCTAACGGTCCAGAACTAGTGATAGCTTATGGGTAAGGGAAGCTAAACCTTAATAAGGCAGGCTGATACCGTGCTAAGATTTTGGGAGTAATTAATGAAATTAAAAATTCTCAAAATAAAGTGTAACGACTAATTGTGATGAGTGTAGCAATGTAAGATTATTATTAATACATAATCTGAAGTGCCTTGCAATTTATTTAATAAATTGAAGAGATAGTCTATCTAACATAGAAATATTTTAGGTTCTTGCTTAATACGTTTACAGATACATTAGTAGGTGTATGTTTATGTAATCGGAAAACAAGCCATATATGTACCATTAAATCATAAATCATATGTAGATGGTATAATATTACCTGATTGGATACAGATGTCATCAATTAAGTTTAAAGAACTATTTGAAAAAATACTAGATACAAGAACATTTAAATATATATACCATAATGCTAAATTCGACCTTAGTGTGATGAGGACATTTATGGGGAGACCAATGCCAGACCCATATTGGGACACTATGCTTGCCTCACAACTATTATGGCAAGATGAAGAACACTCTTTGAAATTTCAATACAATAAATATGTAGCAGTAGAAGATGAAGGAGTAAATAGATTTGATAATTTATTTCACGGTATAACATTTGATTATGTTCCGTTAGAAACAGCTACAGTATATGGTGCAAAAGATGCTTTTATGACATTGGCATTATTTGAGTACCAATATAAAAAGTTAAATAAACCAGAATTTGAAGGAGTTAAATATGTAATGGAGAATATAGAAATGCCATTACTACCAATATTAGAAGATATGCAACGTACTGGTGTTAATTTGAATATGGCAATGTGTGATGAGTTTAAAGAAAAATATTCAATAAGATTAGCAGAAGCGGAAAAGAAAGTATATGCAGAAATAAATAAATATAAAGAACAAATAGATGAATATAGAATAAAACACTTTAATAAAAAATTAGATGACCCGATATTATTAACTAGTCCATCTCAATTAAGTATTCTATTTTATGATATTATAGGATATAAATTAAAAAAAGGTGGAAGAGGTACTGGTAGAGCTGAATTACAAGAAATAAATACAGACTTAACTAAAGCTTTACTAGAGTTTAGAGCGATGCAAAAATTGATAGATGCATTTATAGTCGCACTACCTGATAGAGTTGATAAGGGGTTTGATAATAAGATACACACTAGCCTCAACCAATATCGGGGCTGCAACAGGTAAGAAAATTTGCTTGGCTATATAGTAATATATAGAATAATAAACAAGGTGAACCAATTTATTATTGGGTGTGCTAGAAATAGTGCTAACGGTCCAGAACTAGAAATAGCATATGGGTAAGGGAGCCTAAGTCTTAAATAGATAAGGTAATACCGTGTCAAGTTTAATTTGTTAAGGGGGTGTGATTGATTATGGAAGATGTTTTAGGTTGTGTATATCAAATTAAATGCTTAGTAAATGGAAGAGTTTATTTTCGGTCAAACAATAGATATAAAGAGACGAAAATGGGAACATTTTTATGCATTACGACATAATATACATAAAAATCATCATATGCAAGATGATTACAATATGTATGGTGCTGGGGTATTTGAGGTAACAATATTGGAAGAGGGTTTAATAAAAATTGACCGATTACAGCGAGAGACATATTATATTAAGCTTAATGGTGGTATAGAAAGTGATAATGTATATAACTATCAAGATAATATTAATGAAAACAATGAAATGTGTGATTTAGTATCTAAGGGACAAATTGGTAAAAAAATATCTCCAGAGAGTATAAGCAAGATGCGAAAAACACTGACTGGTAGAAAATTAAGTTCTGAACACAAATTACATATAAAACAATCGTGTGCTAAATTTACTGGTAATAATAACCCTGCAAAAAGACCTGATGTTAGAGAAAAGATTTCTAAAGCAGTTTCAGGTAAGGGTAATGGTATGTATGGCAAACATCACACTGATAGAGCTAAAGAAGCAATAAGACAGGCTAGATTAGGTAAATCACCAGCTAATAAGGGTGTGCCAATGAATGATGCCGTTAAACAGAAAATAAGTAGCTCATTAAAAGGTAGAAAGCCTTGGAACACAGGAAAGTGTAAATATTCTGAAGGATTTATACAGCAATTAAAAGTAGAGTATAATCAATTACATAGTTATAAGGCAGTACAACAATTGCATCCGGAGATTTGTTATGATGTAATTAGAGCATTAATAATAAATGGTAAAACAAATTAAAAAGATGTAGAGACTATCTATATTTAGAGTAAGATAACTATTAATACGTTATTTGAAGTGCCTTGCAACTAGTAATAGTTGAAGATATAGTCCGATTAATATAGAAATATATGGGTAATTGAGATTTTCAAGTTCAGACCCTAATCTACAACAAATACCTTCAAGAGGAGAAGGTAAAGAGCTAAGAAGATTGTTTGGTGCAACACCACGGTTATATATTGATGTCCAGCGACTTCAGTCAGCAGGAACCCCGCTGTTTAGCAAGTTTAGCTGATGATGCAAAAATGCAAGAAGCATATGCAACAGGTAAAGATTTATATGCAACAATGGCATCAGAAATATACAAAATGCCATATGCAGATTGTATGGAATTTTATTTAGATGAAAATGGTAAGAAAACAGATAAGACAAATCCGGAAGGGAAGAAAAGAAGAAGTGCTACAAAATCAATCCTTTTAGGTATTATGTACCGGAAGAGGTGTAGCATCAGTTGCAGAACAAATACATAGTACAACTGAAGAGGCACAGAAGATTATAGATGATTTTTATATATCATATCCAACGATTAAAAATTTCACAGAGCTGGTACAAAATAATGCTAAAAGAGATGGATTTACAACAACAGCTTGGGGTAGAAGAAGATATTTACAACACATTCAAGACCAACCATATAGTTATAGATATAACGATAAAAGGAAGGTTGACTTTAATCCATTATTTACAGCAAAAAGTGTTATAAATAAAAAAGTACCACAAGATATAATAGATATGTATAATGCACAATTAGAAAAAGCTAATTTTAATAAACAGAAGAAAATTATTGAGCAAGCTGAAAAAGATGGTATAACCATTTTAAATAATAAGAGTTTTATTGCTGAAGCATTAAGACAGTGTTTAAATAGTGTTATACAAGGAAGTTCAGCAGATATGTCAAAGAGAGCTATGATATTAATTGGTCAGAATGAAGAATTAAAACAGTTAGGTTTTAGAATGCTCTTTCCTGTACACGATATTTTATGTAAACTATTTTGTCGTGTATAAACTTATTGAACGTATGCAAAAACGGTGTCATATATTTATATATGGCTAACGGTTCAGAGATAAGAAATTATAATATGAGTAAGGGAGCCTAAGTCTTAAATAGATAAGGTAATACCGTGCTAAAGGAGGTGAGTATATTTATGAAAACTATATATAAGATTGTATGTAAGGAAAATAATAGAATTTATATAGGGCAGACTAAACATTATGATGTGCGAAAAAGAGAACATATAAATGATTTAAAAGCAAATAGACATAGTAATGTATATTTACAAGAAGATTTTAATAAATATGGTGTGTCACAGTTTACATTTGAAATTATAGAGGAAGTACCTAATAATATTGGAAATAATAGGGAAGATTATTGGATGAGTTATTACGGAGGTATTGATACAAATAGTGTATACAATTCAATGAATAGTTTTACCAAATCAATATATATGAAAAATAAATTACATAATTATTATATAGGAAAAAGCCATATTGAATTACACGGAGAAGAAGTTGCCGAAAGAATGCGTAAGGTAAATTCTATGAAGCATATAGGTAAAAAGGCTTCATACACACCATATAAAGGGAAAGTTAAATCATTAGATGGAGATATGGTAGAAGTAACTGAAACATTATACAAACAAGTATTAGATTTAAAAAAAGTTGGATATAAGATGACTGAAATATCTAAGATTACAAATATCAAATATAATGGTATATATAATATAGTTAATAATAAGATATACTTACCTTTTAAGTGTAACGACTAATCGTGATGAATGTAGCGATGTAGGGTAGAGATTAGCACTACTCGAAGTGGTAGGCAATATTTAAAATATTGAAGATATAGTCTGAACATATAAGAAATTATATGATTAACAAAGTGGAAATAATAGCAGAATGTCCATTTGAAAATCGTAAAAGATGTGCTGAGCTAATGTCAAAATTAATGATACAATCAGGTGCAGACAAGATAAAAGTTCAAATGAAATGTGATGTAGAGTGTTTCTTTGTATGGTATGGGGATGATGTATCAACTGAGGATAATGAAATAACAGCAATGCAGTATAAAGATTATATGGAGACAGGTAAGTATTATGGTGAAGATTACTATAAAGAAAAATTAAAACAGGAGGCATAAATTAGTTATGGAGTATGCACCTATTAAGGTTAAATATAAATGGAGTAATGGTGATAAGTACGGTGACTTAGTATGTGAAGTGACTGAGTTTATGGATAAATATATTTTAGATAGTAAGAGTAATTATACATTTTATAAAACATATTTATATAACGATATAGGTGTATATTCTTCTAACAAATTATTGCAGATAGCTTTCAGAGTACCACGGAGCAACTAGAGGTTCTATACAACTTGAAAGATTAGATAGTCATAAATTTAAAATAGTTGGTTTCGGATTTAATACTGATGTATGTTTTGGTGAATTTGCTTGTTATAAAGAAGAACTAAAGAGTAATATAGATGTGTATATTGGTAGAATTTTGGATTTTTCAGATGTTAATTTATTAAATAATTATGCTGAATTTACATATTTTTGAGGATAAGGTGATAGTATGAGCTATAAGAATGTGCAACATTATAGGCATACTGTTCATAGATATTTGGATGCTATTTGGGGTATAGGTTGTCATAGAGGTAAAGCTAGAACATCTATGTATAATGTGTTGGCAAATAGAATGGGATTAGAACCTGAAGAAACACACGTTAAATATTTTACAAGAGCTCAATGTAGGCAAGCTATAAAAATATTAAGACCAATGTATATACAGTTATATGGTAAGGATTTAGATTATAAAGGGAGGAATTAAGGATGTATTATAGCAAAAAGTCATTTAAAATATCCGTGTTTTATAGTATAGAATTAAATGATATACCATCTGATGTGTCAGATGTATGGGAAATAACTGTATACTGTAGAAATAGAAATGTTGATAGTACAGGTATAATTGCTGATTATGAAAGTATAGAACTATTTTTACAGGATAGATTAGGTGCATATAATAAATTAAATGATTTAGTATGCAATCCAACAGAAGAGGTTATGGCTAATTGGATATGTGAACAGATAGTGCCTTGCTATAAAGTTGATATAAAATCAATGGATGGAAAAATAGTTACATATGAAGAAGATAAAATTTAAAAAATGAGGTATATTATATTGGAGGGAATTAAAATGATAGAAAATAATGAAAATCAAACAATTAATTTAGGAAATAACGTGGGAGGTGCTACACCACCTGTATTTGGTAATACACAAGTTGTACCACCTACACAAACACCTTTTACTGTTGGAGGTACACAGGCTGTGCAATCACCTGTTATACCAACACAATCAAGTGTAACAACTACGATAACTGCAACAAACACTGAAGCTACAGTAATTCAGATGCCACAACAAGGTGTCAGTGTTACTCAAAATATGCACAGTGAAGTTGTTGATGTTGAGCCTGAGCAGATTACTATAGCAAATCAACCAATTTTAATTGATGGTGAGGTAACATTACCTACAGTAGTATTGAAGGAATTGATTAATATAGCAAGAAAAGTTGGAGTTGCAAATAATACACAACCTCGCTCTGAGGTGCTTAATATTCTATTTAATGAAAATGGAATTATTCTAAGAGCTACTAGTGGCAACGAAGATATTGAAATAATAGATAAGAGATATATTTTTAAAAATCCAGTAGAAATGTCATTAGATATAAAAATGGTTGGTAGTTTTATTAATTCTGTATCAACAAATAATGTAACATTATCTTATGATAATGTAAATAATATATTAACTATTGTTACAGATGGAGATAATGGTAGTGGTACATTCAAATTCCCACAAAAGATTGATTTAAGTACACAACAACCAATAGTAAATGAATTAACATTTAGTATGGCTTATACAGATATGCATCCTGTTAATTATGAGGATTTTTTACAAACATTAAGTGTAAGTAAAACAGTTAGAAATTTTGCGAATAAGTTGGGTATGGTTGCATTAGAAGGAACTTATTTTAGTGACATTATAGCTTCATCAGATAGGGTTTTAATGTTAATGCAAGAGAATAAGTTAGGTTTAGGTGATAAAGAGTTCTTCTTAAAATCAAAATTCTGTGATTTAGTTGCAACATTACCATTTGATTTAACTAAGTTTAGAATAGGATTTATTAGCAATCCTGCTACTAATGTTGTTGGAGGTATAATTTGTTCTGATGAGAGGATAACATTATGTGGTAGTGCAGATGTTCCTATAGACTTTCCTATAGATTTATGTAGAAATTATTGGAAATCTGAAGGATTTGCAAATACAGTAAAAGTAGATAGAAAGGTCTTGGTAGATACATTAAATCCTGTAATTCAGTTTATAAATCCTTTAAGAGATAGAGATAAAATTGCTATTTCTATTGTTGGGAATGTTATGAAGATAGGTTCTATGAGTGGTGAGGCTGAGTATACTATAATGGTAGAAAATGTTAATAATATAAGTATTACAACTCCAATATATCTTCCTGCAACAAAATTATATAGCACATTACAGACAATATCAGATAAGACTATAGATTTATTAATTGATACATCTGAAAATTCACCTTGTATATGCTTAGCATTTAGTGAATATAAATGTTTAGTTGCATATGTTTATGATTAATAAAATATTATTGAGGTGATTAATAATGAGTATTAACAGTAAACAGAAGGGTAAAAAGGGTGAGTTAGAGTTTGCACACGAGTGTGAAAAATATGGTCTGAGTGGTGTACATAGAACTGCTCAGACTAATGGTAAATTAGAACAATCTTTAGCTGATTGTGAAGGATTAGATGGCATACATATAGAGGTAAAACGTGTAGAAGCTTTAAATATAGATAAAGCTATGGAGCAAGCTGAGAGAGATTTGGAGACAAAGAAAGAGAAGCGTATACCTGTGGTATTTCACAGAAAAAATAGAAAACCTTGGTTAGCAACAGCTAAATTTGAGGATTGGGTTAAATTTTATAAAAGTTGGCTTAAAGACCCAGATAGAGAGGAGTAATATTATGAATTATAATGCTCAAGATAGTAGGGAGAGAGTTGGTAGACCCAGTGTTTCTATGGAGAATGCTATTGCTAGAATTGTTGATGAGCATATCGGTGACCTAACTGATGTAGTCACTAAAATAAAAGAAATGTTGAAGGATGATACAGATATATTAACTGACCAAGAGATAGAAGATATATTATTGCAACTACCTGTATTATTATATGATGTTACAGATAATCAAGAAGTTGTAGGTATGCAGTCAGACCTAGCAAGTCTTATATATAAGGAAAGTTATAATGAAGCATATAAAATTGCTAGAGGAACCGTGGGTGAAAAACAATCTGCTTCTGAATTAGCAACAATGACAGAAAAGTTTGATAGTGTGATATATGATAGAGCATATAAAATTATAAAACAAAAAATATCAATGGCAGTTGAAGTATTAAATGCAGTTAAACGTATACATTCAACTAGGGTACAAGGTATAGAGATAGGTAACAAAACTAATTTTTAAAGAAGGTTATAAATATGTATTATAAATAGAATGGAGGTTAATATGGCTTCAATAACAGATAAGATATTAAAAGATATTGATAGTGCGTATGGTGGTAATATTGTAGAAACTGGTGTTGAGAAAAACGATTATGATAGAATACCATTTTCAAGTCCTAGATTAAATTATATGACATTTGGAGGTATTCCTATGGGTCATATTGTAGAATTTAGTGGACCTGAAGGTTCTGGTAAAACATCGACAGCAGTAGATATAATGAAAAATGCTCAAATAAAATTTGATAAAATGGCGAAAGAAACAGGAGAAGAGCCTAAAAAGATAGTGTTTATAGATGTTGAGGGAACATTTGATTATACTTGGTCATCTAAATTTGGTTTAGATACAACTAGAATTTATAGATTAAAAATGGCAGGTATATCAGCACAAGATATTTTAAATACTATATTAAAATTATTAGAGGGTAGAGAAATAGGTTTAGTAGTACTTGATAGTATTGCATCTATGATACCAGAACAATTGGAAAGTAAAGGTGTAGGTGAAAAAATTTATGGTGGTTTGGCTCAATCTTTACAAAACTTTTGTCTGAAAGCTGGAAGATATTTAAGAGAGGATAATGTATCAATTATATGTATAAACCAAGTTAGAGACAATTTAAATTCAATGTTTGGTGGAACTATAACTCCTCGGAGGTAGAGGATTTAAACATATGTGTTCAGTTAGAATGGAATTTAGAAAAGGAAAATTTATTGACGAAAATAACAAAGAGTTAACAAATAGTGCTGAAAATCCAGCAGGTAATTTAATAAATGTTGTTGTATTAAAGAGTAAAGTGTTTCCAAGTACAAGGCGTGTTGGATATTATACAATTAAGTATGTAACAGGTCCAGATTTAATGAGTGATTATATTGAAGTTGGATTACAAGTTGGTGTAATATTGCAGAGGGGTGCATTTTATGATATTATAGACCCAACAACAGGAGAGTTACTAAATGATAAAAAAATACAAGGTAAGGTTAGTTTAAAAGAACAATTGGAGCAACATAAAGAGTGGTTAGATTTAATCGATGCTGTTGTAGATGGCAAGGATATAGAAGAGTTGGTTGATGAGGATACATTAGCCAAAGCAAATGAAACAGTTGCTAATGCAGAGGAGTGATTTAGTTGGAACCAATAAAACTTTTAGAGTTATTTGGAGGTATAGGTGCCTGTACTAAAGCATTCAAGAGATTGGGAATACCATACAATGTTGTTGATTATGTTGAAATAGATAAATATGCAGTAGACAGTTATAATGCTATAAATGGAACTAATTTTACTCCACAAGATATTACAAAGTGGGATAAAGATTTAAAAGTTGATTTTATTATGCATCGGCTCGCCTTGTCAAGATATATCCATAGCAGGTAATCAAGCCGGTGCAGATGAAAATTCTGGTACAAGGTCTTCACTTATGTATGAAACAGTGAGGATTGTTTCAAAGTTAAAACCGAAATATGTGTTGTGGGAGAATGTTAAAAATTTATTAAGTAAAAAACATAAGCATAATTTCGATAATTATATAGAAACTATGAGTATAATAGGGTATAATTCGTATTATAAGGTATTAGATGCGAAAGACTACGGTGTACCTCAGCATAGGGAAAGAGTTTATACAGTTAGTATTAGAAAAGATATTGATAATTGGGATTTTGTTTTTCCAGAACCTATGGAATTGAAATTGAGATTAAAAGATGTTTTAGAAGATGAAGTTGATGAGAAGTATTATTTAAGTGAAAAGATGCTTAACTTCTTCTATAAGAATGAACAGATACAAAAAGAAAAAGGTAATGGTTTTAGATTTGGTGTATCAGATGGTAATGTTGTTGCGAAGTCTGTAACTACTAGAGCAGGTAGCAGAATGGATGATAATTTTATTAAATGTGTAAGAATTGGTGGAATATTTGATACAGAAAAATCGAAACATCAGGCAGGAAGTGTATATGATAAAGAAGGTCTCTCTCCTACACTAGATGTTATGCAGGGTGGTTGGAGACAGCCTAGTATAATAAATGATTATAAAATCAGAAAATTAACACCAAAAGAATGTTGGCGTTTAATGCGGCTTTGATGATGAGGATTTTGAAAAAGCACAAGGAGTTCCTACTAGTAATACTCAATTGTATAAACAAGCACGGAAACTCAATTTGCGTACCAGTATTAGAAAATATATTGACAAATTTATTTAATACTGGAAGAAAGAAAACAAGAAGAGAATTTAGATTATGGTAGGTGTAGTATTATGTATATAAAGTATGAATTATATCGAGTGAAAGACCAAGGTCTATTTAATGCAGAAATGATAGAGTGGGTATTAACTGAAGACAAGGATTTAATTGAAATTGATAGAAGAATTAGAGATGTATTAACTCAGCACATCTCTAATCTTCCAGAAATTAAAAAATATGGTACAGCATATATAGGTAGTATGAAGATAGTTGGTATTGAAATAAATGATAATGATGACTTAGGTGGATTGGGTGAGGCAGAGTTTAGAGCTTATATGGCAAATCCAGAAGTAATGCCATACTTAAATATTGTGTGGAATAAAAAGGAAGATAATAATGAAAGTTAAATTTATTAAATGTATGGATATGGAATTTGAAGATGTTGAAGTTATAAATATACATACAGATATAGAACTAAATAAAGCTATAGAAGAAAGTAAGGTTGTAGGAGTTACATATGAAGGTGGAGATAGATATTATATTAATGCTGATTATATAATGTATTGGGGGTAATGAGATGACAACTAGAGATGTTAGTACAGCACAAGAAAAGTGTATAGCAAAAACATTAGGTGCAAGACGTACATCAAATAGTCGGAGCAACTAAATTTGATAAACGGAGATTTATATATAGGTCAAGAATGGCTAATCGAGGCTAAAACTTGTATGGAGCCTAAAAAATCATTTTCAATTAAAAAAGAATGGTTGGAAAAGTTAAAAGAGGAACAGTTTGCTACTGGTAAGGATAATAGAGCACTTTGTTTTGATTTTGGGGATAGTAAGGAAAGATTTTATATAATAACAGAGGATGTATTTATGCAACTGATAGATTTATTAAAATAAATTGGGGGGTTACAATGAGTAATAATACAACACTAGCTACTAAATATCGTCCACAAAAATTCGATGATATTGTAGAGCAAGATAGTATAAAGATAATTTTAGAAAATCAAGTTAAGACAAATAATTTAAAACACGCATATTTATTTTGTGGTTCGGCTGGTACTGGAAAAACAACAAGTGCCCGTATTATAGCACATATGATAAATAATTATGAAACTGAACCTATAGAACTTGATTGTGCAAGTCATAATGGTGTAGATGACGTACGAGCAATAATAGAGGATTGTAAAATAAGACCATATAAAGGTAGATACAAGGTGTTTTTATTAGATGAGGTGCATATGTTATCAACACAAGCTTGGAATGCAATGCTAAAAATACTTGAAGAGCCTCCAGAATATGTCATATTTCTGTTTTGTACAACTGACCCACAAAAAGTTATTGGAACAGTCTTATCTCGTGTGCAAAGGTTTAATTTTGCTAGAATAAGTGTAAATGGAATTACAGGTAGATTAAAATATATAGTCGAGTGCGAAAATAATGAAAGAGCTTCAACTGATTTAAATCCAATAGTATATGAAGATAGTGCATTAAATTATATTGCACGTCTTGCTAAAGGTGGTATGCGTGATAGCATCACAATTCTGGAAAAGTGTTTAGACTATAGTAATAATCTAACATTAGAGAATGTTACAAAAGTCACAAGTGGTGGTGTTACAGAAGATGTGATGTCAGAATTTTTATGTTATATACTAAATTCACAATGTAGTAATGCTTTAATATATTTTAATAATATTTATATGTCTGGTATAGATATTCATTTATTTTTAAAACTATGGACAGAGTATTTACAAAATTGTGTTAAATATATGATAACACAAACTCCAGAAATCACAACATTATCAGATAATACAATTAATTGGCTTAATACAATAATGTCATTTACACAACAAGTTAAGGATTTATTGAAAAGTATTCTTGCAGTTAAAACAGACTTCAGTTCAGATGATATGAAAATTATTTTAGAAAGTTGGATAATTGAAAAATGCAATTAGTAGGTCAAACATTAAATTTAGAAATAATTAGTAGGTGGGAAGATATTCCGAACTTTGTTATAATTCAAGGTGATTTACATACAGGTAAAACTAATTTGGTGAAATATATATGTAGTGTATTCGGATATAGTTATGTTTTAGTTAATAATAGTGTATCGAGCGTTCGTGAATTAATTAGTGTTATGACACCAAATTCAAAAATATTATATCATTTTAAGGATTTTGATAAAGCCTCAATTCAAGCTAAAAATGCTTTATTAAAAGTCACAGAGGAAACCCCTGTAGGTAATAAAATAGTTATTACAGGTAGTACTCAGTTGAGTACCTTAGAAAGTAGAGCTATTAAGTTAATTATGGCTTCATACAAAGAAGATGAAATGGTTAGGTATTTTGGTAAATATTATAATAATGATATTGCAGTTAAATTATTTAGAGCAGGTGTAGATACTCCGGCTAAATGTGAGTATTATAAGGAATATGAATTTATAGAACAGTTATTATATTATGTGTATGAAACGTATGAAGCATTATCCTACATAAGTGTTGATAAAATTATAGTTATGTTGAAAAAGTTTGAATATAAGTATAATGGAATTGACCCTAGTTATTTATTTATTGAGATGCTGATAAATGTGATATCATACAATATTAAAACAAACCTAAAGTTAAAATATTCTTATCAAAATGTTCTTAGACTATTGATAGAATGTAAAGAAAGTTTATTGCACGATAATACACTGAACAGAAAATTATTACTTTATAGAACATTTTATCAAATACATTTGTTGGGTGGTGAATTATGAGAAAGCTAGAAGATTTGAAATCAAGTTTATTAAAAGATGAAGTAGACAAGTTTTATGTGTTTTATGGTGATGATTTTGGCATAAGGAAACATTATATAGAAAAACTTGGTTCGTATTTTTCGCAGGTTACATATTTAAATAGTTGGACAGATATAAAAGATATGATTTCAGTAAAATCTTTATTTAATATACGTCAATTAATTTTAGTGTATGATGATACAGACTTTGCAAAGCAAGATGTAGGCGTTATTAAATCATTTATAGATAGTATAAATAATGAGTGGTATTGTTGTGTTTTTATTTATGATGATGTTGATTTTATAAAATCTAGTTTGTATAAAAATTTTGATGCATTTGTTACAGAATTTCCAGCAGTACAGACAAACGTGGCAGAGGAGTTTGTTGAGAGTGTTTTGAATATACCAGATAATTATAAAAATGAATTAGCAGTAAATTGTAACAATTTATATAATAATATATTGTTGGAGGCAGACAAGATAAAAAATTATGCAGATGCTTTAAATATATCACAACAGCAAGCTTATGAAGATTTAATGCTTAAAAATCAGTTGTTAATACACCAAGTTGATTTTGAGTGCGATGATTTTATGAATGCTGTTGTCACTGGTAATTACAAAGTTTTAGCATATTGGTGCGATGTTGTTACACAATATGAGGAATATGATATGTTCTTTTATAGTATAACAAGAATGTTCAATGACTTTTTAATATGTGGACTGGTTAAAAAATATGGTGAGTATGATGGAAGTTCTAGAGCATATAATTATGGATTACCTTGGGGAAGAGCTAAGTTGCTTAGAACATTTAATTTACCTTTTGATGCTGATTATTATTTTGATAGTGCGTTTAAAGTTGCTGAAATAGATGAATTAGTTAAAAGTGGTAGAATTTTAAAGCAAAATATTATAAATTATTTTATTATAAATGTTATATAAAAATTTTAAAAAAATTTCAATTTTTTAAAACATTTAAATGAAGTATATTTGGGGGTTTGATTTACATAAAGCAAAATCTCCAAGTTCAGTCGTATCAAGGGTTTTGTAGATTTTTACAAATTAAAAAATTTCCTTTACAAATTAAAATTTTTTTTATATACTTACAACAGAATTTAATAAGTTTTATTGGAGGTAGATATTATGATGACAATAGAACCGAATGTTGTAAGGTGTATGGAAAAATATAATTTAAGTAGGGAAGAAGCTGAACGTATTATTACAACAACTAATTCCGAATTAAGCATAGAAGATTTACGATATAAGTATGATAATGTGGAGTTAGGTAAATCTTTTCCAGAATGGATAACTCCAGAAAACTTATTAAGTATGTGCTATAAAGCAGTAGGTACTATTTGTAACAGTAATTATTATTGGTATTATGGACCAGATGAAATAGCTTTAGATTTATATATTTGGGCTGTCATCAGATTAAATAAATATGATAATTTTAAAGTATTGAAGAAAGCTCTACACGACCAATGTAAAACAATTATAAGGGATATAAATAGAAAAGAGGTAATTAATATTTCTAGTGTATCTATGTCTAACTTTGAAAAACCAGATGAGGGTGATGTTGCTCTATTATCAGAGGTAGAAGACCTAAGGTATGAAGATAAATTAAGTACTTCAAATTTATTATTAAATATACGCAATATAAAGAGCTCTAAGATTAGAGGAATTTTAATTTTGGGAGGGTACTTTATAGCTAATATTATAGAATTAGCTGATTTGGTTGTTGATGTATATAATACAAGCTCAGATTTACAAAAAAAGAAATTATATGAATTGTGCAAAGATGACAAGTGGTTATGTGATAGGTTAAATTTACAGTATGATAATAGTGAGGTATGCAAAATATCGATTGGAAGAATTTT
>Ga0256404_1006304_pt1 | contig 19823 bp, 20 predicted proteins | sample RumenRJG_01DNA_FD_185990 | JGI IMG/M metagenome (GOLD analysis project Ga0256404, IMG submission 185990) | Bovine rumen microbial communities from Lethbridge, Alberta, Canada - RJG_01 | ecosystem: Host-associated > Mammals > Digestive system > Stomach > Rumen | place: Canada: Alberta | collected...
CGGGATTTCTCCTCTGGATCAGCATCTTGCCGTTCCGCACGATAAATACGGAGAAAGCCCTGTGTAAAAGTCCTCTGCGGTGGACTTCCCCTTTTGTTTCATATCCTGTTATCCGGTCATTTATATCAACCAAAGCGATCAAATCTTCCATGTTAACCCTTAATACTTTTTCTGACTGATTATCGGTAATACTTCAATACAGTAATAATATCATACCGACGGCCGATGTCGGTCAAAATATCGTCCGTCTCCACTCAATTGGCACTTCTATGCTATCCATGGTATAATTTTTTATTGGAATTATTACACCGATCAGTTCTGATCCTGAACAAACCACAACCTGGAGGCTATCCCTCATATGAAAATCACAGAAAACTTAAAAGGCAAACGAATCCTTCTCTGGGGCTACGGCCTCGAGGGCAAGTCCACCGAGAAATTCATTAACAAATACTGCGACGTCGCAGAGCTTACGGTTTTCCAGGGAAAACGCGAGGAGATTGATGAAAACGCCTATGACTGCATCATCAAGAGTCCCGGTATCGTCGCATGGGACCTCAGCGACAAATATACTTCCATGACCGATCTGTTTCTGAGCGAGTTTTCCGGACAGGTCATCGGCATCACGGGAACCAAGGGCAAGAGCACGACCTCTTCTTTGCTCTATACGGTCCTCTCTAAGTGTACCGACCGGCCGGCCCTTCTTGTAGGCAACATCGGCCTGCCCGCGCTGGACTACTACGGCTCTATCACAGACGACACCATCATCGTCTTTGAGATGTCCTGCCATCAGCTCGCCCATGCCAAAATATCTCCGCATATCGCGGTCTTCCTCAATCTCTATGAAGAGCATCTGGACTACTATCAGACAATGGACAAGTATTTCCGGGCCAAGGCCAATATTACCCTGAACCAAAAGCCCGGCGACTATCTTTTCGTCGGAAACAATGTGCCCCCGCTGGATACCAAAGCGATCAAAACCGTGATCTCCTATGACGATCCGATGCACTTCGACATGAAACTCAAGGGCGAGCACAATCAGTTCAACGCGCGCTTCGTATACGCCATCAGCACACAGCTCTTTGGCTGCGATCCCGATAAAGTCCGCGAAGCTCTCAGCGAATTTACCGGCCTCAAACACAGGATGCAGTTCGCCGGCAATTACGGCGGCGTCGACTACTACGATGATTCCATCTCCACGATCCCGGAGGCTGCCATCGCCGCGATCCGCAGTATTCCAAATGCCGGCACGATCCTGCTCGGAGGAATGGACAGAAACATCGATTACGATATCCTGATCAATTTTATCCGGGAACACGGCGAATACAACTATATCCTCATGTACAGATCCGGTGAGCGCATCTACAAAGAAGTAAGCAATCTTCCATATTGCCGCTACACCGAAGATCTGCAGGGCGCTGTCAGCCTTGCCAGAGAGATCACCCCTCCCGGCAAAGCCTGCATCCTGTCGCCCGCGGCAGCCTCCTACGGCTATTTCAAGAACTTCGAGGAGCGCGGCGACGTGTTCCAGCAGCTGATCAAAGACTGACCGGGCGAATCCGGGCGCATAAAAGCCCGGCCGGAGGAAAGGACCACTATGAAAGAAGCCACTACCCTCGCCTTCACCGGCGACATCGGTTTTGACCACTATATGCAGAATAAGTGGGAGGACGAAAACCTCATCGATCCCGCGCTGCTCGATGTTTTGACATCTTCCGATCACGTCATCGCGAACGTGGAAGGCCCGCTGGCCGGCGAAGATGCTGTCAGAGTCAAAGCCGCCGAAATGAGGCTGATGCACACGATCGACCCGAGAGCCGCTGTCGTGCTTGAGAAGATCCACGCCGATATCTGGAACCTCGCCAATAATCACATCATGGATGTGGGACCAGACGGACTTGAGATGACCTTGGAAGAAGCCAAAAAGCGCGGCGTCAGGACGATCGGCGCAGAGATGGACCTCGAAAGGGCGAAACGGCCGGTCATCCTCGACGAAGCGGGAGGCATCGGCCTTTTCGGCGTCGGCTATCAGCGAGGCTGTAAACCTGCAGGCCCCGACAAAGCCGGCTGCCTAAGCTGGAGCGACATGGATTCGATCCGGGAAGTCATTACAGAGATCAGGAAAAAGTGCCGCTGGTGCGTCGTTGTCGCCCACGGCGGAGAAGAATTCACGGCGATTCCCTCCCCTTACACCAGGGACCGCTACCTTGCGTACCTTGATATGGGCGCCGACATCGTCGTCTCCCACCATCCGCATGTGCCTATGAACTACGAGCTCGTCGGAGATAAAGCGATCTTCTACTCACTGGGCAATTTCATCTTTGACACGCCTTACCAGCGGGCACAGTTCAACACCGACAAAGGCATTGTCCTGCAGCTGCACTTCACGAAAGACGGTTATTCCTTCACTGCCCACGGCCTTAGGATCGACCGCAGCAATGAGCACATCGTGAGCGCGGAACTTCCCGGGATCTTCGTGGACATTCAGGAGGACGAATATAATAAACTCATTCCCCTCGCCTGCAAGATGTTCATCGCCGCCACCAAGCGCCAGCAGGTCTTCCTCTACCCGGACAAATACAAAAATGCCACTGAGGCGGACTGGGAAGAAAATCTTATGAACCCCAGGCGCAGCGGCCGAGTGATCGGAGAAGGTCTTGATTTCCACATTATCTGCCCCATCGCCGAGAAGGCCGAAGAAGGTGCCTGGAAAGAGAGTTCCCTCGAAGGTGTGAAAAGTTTTATCCTGGAACAAATGTAACTGCAGTCTCCTGTAATCTGATAAAATGCAAAAAATCGGCTCCGCACTCAGTGCGAAGCCGATTTTTGATTTTCATTACATATCCGCGCCCATGTCGAACTCGTCTGTCACGATCTCTTCATCTGTCGCGCCCGTATCGGGAACTTCGATGACGAACTCGCTCAGATACGCGTCCTGAGGAAGTCCTGCCATCAGAGCCGGAATGTTAATAGTGATACCATCCATTCCGTAAGGAACTTTCATGCTGACCTTGTGCGCGTGAGGCTGTTCGCCCTCCGAGTCCGTGATCTCCAGCGTCATGGAGAGGGTCTGTCCCATGATCGAGGCCATACCCCTGTCTCCCTTGGAGAGCTTGGAAGGCTTCTCTTCTCCGGTAGTGACTGTGACCTTGTAAAAGGCCTCCACTGTCTGTCCGTTGTAAGAAGTCTCTTTGTTGTCAAAATAGATCGTGTGTCCGCGTCCGATCACAAACATCACTGCTGCGACGGCCAGGATGATCACGACGGCCGCGATCCGGAATAAAAGCTGTCTTTTGTTTTTCATGCTTTCTCCTTTCCGGCTGCTTCTTCTGCATCCTGTGCAGCCTGAAGCTGCTGTCCTGCAGCGCTCTTAGCCCTGCGCTTGTTAGTCTCATACATAACAAGGGCAATGGTGATAACTGCGTAGGATACGAATACGCGGAAATATTCGCCGATCATGGAGTCGCCTGTGATCGCCGCGCCTGCCTTAGGTGCCACAATGAACATCGTGTGGAAAAGGATAACACCGAGGAAAACGTTTCCGATCGAAGCGCGGTCAACGGATGCGCCGCCGACCAGAAGAGCCGCGATACAGAACATACCGATCTGGCTGTGCGCGCTGTATGTTGCGATATTGCCCATGTTCTGCAGGTAGATGATCATACCGAAGCCTGCAAGGACCGTTGACATAACGATGGAGATGATCCTCGTGCGCTCAACGTTGATACCTGCATCTCGTGCGACACCCATATCCTGGCCGACTGCACGCATATCCTGGCCGAGCTTGGTCCTGCTAAACCAGACAATGAACAGGCACAGAAGGGCGATGATGATGAATGTGAGCACAGGGATCTTGACTCCTGCCACATTGATGGCGAGCAGGTTGTCCAGCTTCTGGCGCATGCTCAGAAGGGATACCGTATTGCGGATGCCGTAGCCTCTGGGAAGCTTGATCGCGCCGTGCTTGATCGGGATTATGCTGCCCATCAGATACAGAACAACAAGCTGATAAATACCGTTTACAAAGAAGCTCATGATATAGCTGGTGATCATCTCACGGCCCTTGGCCTCATTGAGGATCTTGCCGCAGAAGATACCGAGCAGTACAGAAATCGGGACAGATACGATCGCCGCAAGAACCATTCCGGGGATTCCGACGATCTGCCAGTCAGATACGAAGATCAGCGCGATCTCTGCTGCCATGGCACCAAGTGTCATACCGAAGTTCAGTCCCATACCTGCCATGATCGGGATGAGCAGGCTCAGGATCAGGAACGCGTTTCTTCCTATACGTGTGACTATCTCGTTGATCAGCATATTTGCGGACAGACCCGAGAGCGGGATGCAGATCGCGCAGATGATGATGAACATAAGCGGCACGGAAAACTTCTGGACAAGTAAACGGATGTCCGTAGAATTTTTTGTATTATTACTCTTCTTCATTTGGACCCCTCCGTCTTTCTTGTCAGTGCGAACAGGATCATGCCCATGGAGGCGATGATTCGGATAACTTCCGACATATCCATGTGGATCATGTTGTTCATGACGGTAGGTGTCATCGTGACGATACCCTGGAAGAGGATCGTACCGACAATGACGTTCATGATCGTTGCCTTGTTGACCGAAGCTCCGCCGATCAGGATCGCGGAGACCGCGGGCAGCGCCATGTAGAAAGGCGCCATGTACAGCTGGATGAAACCGAAGCCCTGTTCATAGACCAGAATACCGATTGCCGCCAGCCATGTAGACATGATGACCGAAAGCATGCGGATCTTGTCTACGTTGATTCCTGCTGCTTTTGCGAAAGCGGGATTCGAGCCGACTGCTGTCATGGCTGTACCTGTCTTGGTGTGCAGGAATGCCCAGATGCAGAATGCAAGCAGGGCAAAAAACAGAAGCGTGCCGGTCGGGATCGAGATCGATCCGATATTGATCTGCAGGAAATTGGCGAGCGCGCCGATATAATATCCTTCAAGAGAGATTGTTGTACGAAGTCCCTTGCCGGACAGACCCCAGACCATGTTCGGACTGTGGTAAGGCAGGATCAGCCACATCATACACATGAAAGATACCGATGAGAAACCGACGTAAGTCGCGATCATCATCTCTCCGCCCTTGATCTTATTGAGAAGCCATCCGTACAGCGTACCGAGGATCAGTGCGAAAGGAGTTGCGATCAGGATCGCTGCCAGGAAAGAAAGCGGTCCCGTAAAGCCAAACTCAATGGAGAGCGTGGCGCCCAAAAGGCCGGAAATGATCCCCAGCGGAAGGCCGAAGTTCAGTCCGCAGCCCGAATGGACCATGGGCACCATTGCCAGTACAAGGATGCCGTTCCAGCTGAAACGGTTGATGATATTGGAGATCTGCGTCGGCAGATCCGCTCCGACAAACGGAGCCATGATCAGCAGGAGGAGCAGGAATCCTGCGATGATCAAACGCGGAAGGCCGAAATTTTTAAGTGCGGCTTTAACCTTATTAGTTGTCATCTCTTCCTCCTTTCTTAAATAACGTTGCTCAGCATCATTGCGCCGAGATCTTCCACGGAGGAGGATGCGGGAAGGATTCCCGAGATCCTGCCGCCGGAGACAATAGCAATGCGGTCACAGGTCTGACGAAGTTCCTCCAGTTCGGAGGAGATCATGATTACCGTTACGCCGTTCTCGCGGTTGAATTTCTTGAGAGCGTCGAGGACCAGTGCCTTGGCACCTACATCGATTCCGCGGGTAGGCTCCGATACAAAGAGCACCTTAGGCTCCAGCGCGAATGCCTTGGCAAGGCAGATCTTCTGCTGATTGCCGCCCGACAGCTCTCTCGCGTTCTGCTTGGAACTCGTGCACTTGATCTTCAGCTCATCGATATACTTCTCGGTTATCTCACGGATCGCCTTCTCGTCTCTCCACTTGATCAGTCCTCCCAGATAGTAATTGAGGAACTTATTCTGGATCTGCATAGCAGGAAACGCGACGTTCCACTCCAAAGATTCGTCGAGCAGAAGTCCGACGCCCCTTCTGTCTTCGGAAACGAAGGCAAAGGATGAATCCAGGCATTTGCGGGGATTATTCAGAGGAATCTCACTGCCCTCAAAAGTCACCTTGCCGCCGGCTTCATAGAGTCCCATTACGCCGTTCGGAATTCCCAGTTTGCCCTGGCCGGCGAGTCCTCCGATACCAAGGATTTCCCCTTCCTTTACTTCCAGGTTGACATTGCGCACTGTCTCTCCGGGCATATCCACCCAGAGCTTCTCTATTTTGAGAATGGTCTTCGCATCGTCAAAATTCCGTGTGGAAATACCCGCTCCGCCGCCTTTCACGTCGCGGCCGACCATCCAGTGAGTGATCTGCTCTACACTGGTCTCACTGGCAGGTACTTCCTGAACCAGAACACCGTCGCGCATAACAGCGACTTTATTGCACACAGACAGGATCTCGTGCAGGCGGTGTGTGATGAAGATGACAGTGATCCCTCTTGCGGACATTCCGCGGATCGAGTCCAGAAGCGCCTCTGCCTCTTTCTCGGTCAGAACTGCGGTGGGTTCATCGAGGATCAGGATCCTGAGCTGCTCTTTGGAGAGTTCTCTCGCGATCTCAGTAAACTGTTTGTGACCGACAGGCATGCTGTTGATCATCATGTGCTGATCGATCGAGACACCCATCTTTTCGATCGCTGCCTTCGCCCTGTCGTCCATCTCCTTGCGGTCAAGAGTGTCGAGTCTGTCCCCGAACACTTCTGAGACGACATTACCCTTCTTGGGTTCTCGGTTAAGCAGGATATTCTCGGTCGCGTCAAATCCGGGGATCAGGGAGAATTCCTGATGCACCATGCCGATACCCGCTGCGATAGCCTCAAAGGGCGAAGCAAAAGAAACCTTCTGTCCGTCGATCAGGATATCGCCGCCGTAGCCGCCCGTCGAAGTGATGTCCGAAGCACCGAAGAGGATCTTCATCAGCGTTGACTTTCCTGCGCCATTCTCGCCGCACAGACCGAGGACATCGCCCTCATTCAGCTTCAAGTTAATGTCTGTCAGCACCTGGTTGCCAAAAAAGTCCTTTTTGATATTCCGCATCTCAAGAAGCGGCGCTTTTTCATTGTTCATTCCAATGCCTTCCTAACTACATGTTGACAGTTTCTAAATATGCGTTGGTGCCCAGCGCCGGTCCAGCCCTGCTCTGAACAACAAACAAGATGAGGAGGAACAACGGCTCCTCCTCATCTGACTGATTCATTTCAGTTCCGACACGCTTCAGTGCCAGTTCATGAAAGCCGCCCGGAATACCTATCACTTAACAGTGAAATACTTCTCGGGAACTTCGACCTTGGTGGACCCCATGTAGTGTCCGGGATCGCCCATGATATAGGTATCCTGATAGATCAGGAATACGTTGTCAGACTTAACGCCGGTATCTACGTTGGTGTAATTGGAGCCGTTCCACTCTGCGCCGGGTGAGAATACGCCGTAAGCTGCGGAGATGGCATCGATATCATTCAGCTCGCTGGTTCCAAGGATGACATTTCTTGCGTGCTCAGCAAGACCTGCGGAAACGGTGTAGCCATAGGAATATGCCCATGTACCGAATCTGCCTGCGCCGCCCTTCTCAACGACTGCTGCCTCAACCTTTGCAAGGATCTTCTCGAAGTCGCCTGCCTCAGCAGTAAGGTCGATTCCGAGTGCTCCGGGATAGCCCATCAGAGGAGACGGAAGGTCAGCTTCGATGAAGTATCCGCCATGCTCAAGGAGCATCTTCAGCAGAGGCTCTGTGTGAGCGTCGTTGGTGCAGAAGTAAGCGGAGTTCGTGCCGTACTTCTCGATCCACTCCGGAACGTGCTCAAGGATGTAAGCCTGAGCTCCGGGAACACCGACATCGGTTGTCGGATCGGGAGCAGTCTCCATCTCGAACTTCATACCGAACTCGTTGCAAGCCTCTTTCATGATCGCTACACGGCGGCTCATGGTCTCATAGGACATGTGACGAGGGAAGGAAATGTGTACGAATGTATCGCAGCCGAGCTCGTGAGCGGTGCGGATCATCAGATATCCACGTGCTACGAAGTCGTTGTTGACAACGAGGTCTGCTGCGGAGCCGATCTCGGGAAGATCCTCGTGGGACTCACCTGCGATGCAGATGATGTCAGGTCTCTTCTCCTTGATGCGGCGGAAAGCTTCAGTTGTTCCGGGCACTGCCTGGTTAACAATGATCGCCTTCATATCCGGATCATCGGAAAGGTTGACGATAGTCTGGATCGTGGTCTCCTGCTCCTCTGTGAAGTTGTCGGGATAGATCGCAAGGGTTACGTTCTCTTCGCCGTACTTCGCCTGGAAAGCTTCTGCTCCGCGTCTGTCGTCCTCGGACTGGGAAACGGAACCGGTAACGATACCGATGTGGAAATTCTCACCAGCTGCCTCAGCTGTCTCTGCCGCTTCTGCAGGAGCCTCAGCCTCTGTCGTCTCTTCCTTTGCTTCGGTGTTCTCGATCGTAGCTCCGGTGCTGCCGCCGCATGCTGCCAGCGTAACAGCCATCACTGCTCCGAGAAAGATGCTCATCAGTTTCTTTTTCATAACTCCCTCCTTAAAAGAATAATGACATTAGAATCATTATACTCACACACGTTGTATTGGTCAAACATTAATTGGCTAAACTGCACTGATTTCGTTCTCACAGTATTCTTTTTTACGTATATTTTTACCAAAGTATTATCTTTTTTTCATTTATTATGCATATGAGCAGAGTTTTATTCATTATTTTGCCTGATTTCTGCATAAAAAAGACGTCACACAAGTGACGTCTTTTATCGCTGCCCGAAGGCATTTCATCTTCAATTGCCGGGACACCTGTCACTGCATGAACTGCAGCTTTGCGTTCGTCTCTTTCATGACCCACTCGACAGCCTTCTCCTGGCTTTCGAACTCCCGGGTCTGATGGTATCCGCAGAAACGTCCGTCCTCCACCTTGTAGAGTCGTACTGTATTTCCCTGCACTTCCGCAAAGAGGCCATCCTCGATTATTTCTTCTCTCTCTTTCTGATCACGGATCTCCTTATTCACGATCAGTCCCGTGACCACAAGCCCCACTGCGACGCCTGCCGCGAGATATCCAAGATTTCTGATCATACTGCCAGCCTCCTTTCAGGTTATCAAAAAAACAACAGGGATTCCTTTTCAAGTATTTATTATTCTTTATTTTGTCTCAAGCGGTCCGGCCTGCATTCCCATGAAAATGCTCTTGAGCTCGTCCGCTGTCAGGCCCTTGCCTTCCTGTCCGGGGTTAATAAGAACCGCAAAATGCGTGGTCTCAACATCTGCGTTCGCGCAGTTGATCAGGGTTCCGTCGCCCTTGCAATTGACTGTGAGACCCTTGAAGTTCTCTTCCCACTCCTTGCTGTATTTATTGTAGTCGCCGTTCAGTTCTATTCCGCTCACCTGTGTGGACACGCGGATCACGATCTCATCGTCTCCTTTTTTATAAACTGCCTCAAGCAGTTTATCCGTGTAGCGGTATGTCACAAACTCATAGCCTTCCGGGAGAGAATTGTCTACAGGCGGGTCAAAATCTACTCCCGTCGCTTTCTCCGCTTCGTCAAGGTCTGCTGTCTCGCTCCAAGGATTGGGCATTTCCACTGTGCTCTGAACCGCAGCTGCTTCTGGTTCCCCGGCCTTGGCGGAATTAATACCGCCGCATGCCGCCAGCGCGAGCATGGAACCTGCTAAAACAGCGATCACTTTATTTCTATCTCTCATAATATATATACCTCCTGATAATGGTTATTCCGATGTCTGTTCGACATTTCATTGTTATTTACGCACAATAGGACGAAAATCCTCTCTGCTTATTACATTATTTCATTTTTATACATTTTTTTGTATAATTGCGCTAAGCAATGAAATCATTCACCCGGCCGGTTTTACATAAGGAATCGGCTGCCACTGTAAAACAATAGAGGAAGAGAAAGATCATGATCAAATTAATCGCAAGTGATATCGACGGCACCCTCGTTGAAGAGAGTTCTCACAACATTAACCCCGAATACTTCAAGGTCATCGAAGACCTGAAAGAGGTAGGGATCCGTTTCTGCGCCTGCAGCGGAAGACAGTATGCGAGCATGCTGGACCTCTTCAGGCCGATCGCCGACGACATTTTCTTCATTTCCGGAAACGGGACCGTTGTCCGCACAAAGGAAAGGATCCTTCACAGCTGGCTTCTGGACCAGGAGATCATTCTTCCTATCATCGAAGCGGTCCGCGCTATCGAAGGCGCCGATTTTATGATGGAAACTCCCGGGACCTGCTACACAGAAGCAGGTGAAAACAGCCGGTTTTTCCATCTGATGCGCGACAGCTATCACTACGATATCCAAAATGTCGATGATGTCGCGAAGCTTTCTCTGGATAACGTCACGAAGATCTCGATCTTCCATCCCACTTCTATCGAAGCCTCCACGGAGCAGCTCCGCAGCGATCCACGTTTTGCCCGCCTCTCCAAGACCATCTCCGGTGCCTGGTGGCTGGACATCACTGCCCTCGAATCCGGAAAGGGCGAGGCTTATGCACTGCTGCAGGAATACCTTGGGATCAAAAAAGAGGAGACCGTCTATTTCGGCGACAATCTGAACGATCTCTCCGCTTTTGGTGAAACCGGAGTTGCCGCTACTGTTGCCAATGCAAGGCCGGAAATGAAGGAAGCGGCAGACATTGTCGAGCGCTCCTACGCCAAGATGGGAGTTCTCAGAGAGCTCCGCAACATCCTCGGTCATGCGCGTGACTATATAGCTGCTAACTCAAACGAGTGACACCGCATTTCTTCGCGCGTCCATAATGAAACAAAAAAGTCGTACTGCAGGCATGCGGTACGACTCTTTTTTAGTTTAATTGGCTTATCGGACAGATACGTTCGCGTCTGCCTTTACTTTCCTGCCGCAATAGGGACAGATCGCCGACATCCCGACGGGAACCATCAGCATTGCGCCGCAGGAAGGGCATGAAGCTCCGATCGAAGAATGGATCTTCTCCGGATCGATATCCGGGTTAAGAAGATTCTCCTCATCCGGAAGCCGGACATCTGATACACTTCCGGGTACCAGCGCGGCTTCCCCGTCAAAAAGACTGATCGTCACAGTCGCCCCTCTGGGGAAAGCTGCCGTATCGACCTGGCCGGTCCGGACAACAGCCTGTTTGATGATCCCGTCCTCCTTGTAGCGCACGATCAGGGAGAGTGTCGGCTGCCCGTTTAAAGTCATCTGATTATCCGGCACATAGTCGAAGATCTTGCCCATCACGGCGTAGCCCTTCTCATTGATCTCCCGCTCCCGGTTCATATTATTGATGCCGGTCCACGCGAAGAAGCCTCCGATTCCGCAGAAAAGCACGAGAAAACATACTCCCATAAAAATCAGGGATCCCATGCCCGCTACAACGCCGGAAACCGCGAATCCTAAACCGACCACAGTGCCGATGGCTACGAACAGCAGACCGAATGCCTGCATAAATTTGTTGAGATCCATATCAATCAGAGCTCCTTATCTTGTGATCATCACTTCTCGTCATGCACAAAACTGATGAACTCGTTTACTTCCTTGAGCGTCTTAAGTTTGACAGTGTACATGATCCGGCCCATCTGCGGCCAGTTTACAGGCGGCATCTCTTCCTGCATGACCATAGCCGGTCCATATTTTGCCATGATCTCCTCATGGGTGTGCACATAATCATGCCCGTCCTTGCGGCCTGCGTAGACACAGTAGTACTTGTCGTCGGACTCGGGCAGGTGTCTCTCGTCGAAAGCCACCATATCCGCGTAGATCTGGTAGACGTCCGTGGAGTGCGCGAAGTTCATCATGTCGGGCGTATATCCTCCCGGAGGGCGCATATTGACTTCGAGTCCTGCATACTCGCCCTTCTTGCCCAGGCCCTTGCGGGGTTTGGTCAGGCGGAAGAACTCCAGATGCACGAAACGGCGGTCAACGCCGAACTCCCTGGAAGTTCTGCGGCCGATCTCGCGGAGCTTTTCAGGTACGTCGGGATTTGTATAGTATTTAAGGTTCAGGTCGTCGTTTACGATCTCCATGATCGGAGTGGGCCATGTGGTCATATTCTCAAACAGAGGCTCAAACTTCGAATTCAGGATCGCCTCATAGGAGATCAGGTCGCCGACAATGAACTCCTCCATTACGTAAGGAACGTCCGGGAGGTTGTCATAGAATTTGTTAAGCTGTTCGTCATTGTTCAGTTTCCAGGTGTCGTTCGCGCCGACGCCGATGTCGGGCTTAACGATCACGGGATAGCCGCCGATCTGATCGATAAACTTGAGCGCGGCCTCGCGGGTCGTCACTTTGCTCTGACGGGCTGTAGGAATTCCCGCGTCCTGATAGAGCTTCTTCATCAGGGATTTCTCCTTGATAAAGCTGATGCGGTCGTTCTGAATGCCGGTCGTCACATTGAAATCCGTGCGCAGCTGCGCATCCTGCTCCAGCCAGTACTCATTGAGGGACTCGATCCAGTCGATCTTTCCGTACTTAAATGAGAAGAACGCGACTGCCCTGAATACCTGATCGTAATTCTCGAGGGAATCGACCTTGTAGTATTCCGTCAGCGCACCCTTGAGTCCGTCCTCCAGACCGTCATACGGCGCGTCGCCGATGCCCAAGACATTCACGCCGTTCTTTTTGAGCCGGTCGCAGAAGTTCCAGTAAGTGTGGGGGAAGTTGGGCGAAATGAAAATAAAGTTCATAGTGGCACCTTCCTTATATAGAATTTATATTTTGGCCAAAATATCATAGCGCCGTGTGCAGCCGCTCACAGCCTGACACGGTTACTGCATGCCCCATCTCTCGAGGATGATCGGGATGAAGTAGCGCATCTGCTTGAACCACCAGGGCCAGTCATGGTTTACGTCATAGCCCCAGAAATCGCACCACGCGCCGATGCCCTTCTCGCGGAAAACGCTGTCGAGGTATCTGAGTGAGCGGACGCCGTCCTCTTCCCATGCGCCCTGGCCGACGCAGATGATGATCTGCTTCTGATTGTACTCGTCGATATAGGGATGATCCGGAGACATATTGGGCAAAAAGCACTCCGGAGAATTGTCATAGAGCGTCTCGTTCATCCAGCCCTTGAAGAAGACATTGCTGTCATAGACGCCGGACAGCGCCAGACATCCTGAAAACAGATCAGGTCTTCTGAGCATTGTGATCACTGCATGATTCGCGCCGAGACTGCAGCCCGTCGTCATGGGCAGCTTTCCGCCGGTCCTCTCCAGTATGATGGGCATCACTTCATCCACAATGTAGTGGAAATACAGTTCCTGCTTCCAGGCTCTGCGGCCCAGGTCCCAGTCTCCCTCCGACCAACTTTCCTTGTCGATGGTATCCACCACGAAATACTGGATCTTGCCATCTTCCAGATAGTCGCTCAGTTCATTAATCATGCCGAACTCTTCATAATTGTGGCATTTCGAATCCTGAGTCGGAAACGCAAGAAACGGCACTCCGCCGTGACCGTATATGCAGATGTGCATATCTCTGCTCAGGCAGTTGCTGTAATGTGTAATTTCTTCCTTATACATAAGTTGACTCCTTTCGGGATACTACAGGTAAGTATAGCATAATTTTCCAATATGAACAGAAAATGGAAATGTATTATTGTCAAAACAACTATTGATTTGTTTTTAACAAACTGATACAGTATCGGGCGTAAAACAAAGACAAGGAGTACAATAAATGGTTATAAAAGATACGATCTGGTACGCACCCGCGGCCGAGCCCCGCGGCCTTCATATCTATCTTCCGGACAACTACGACAGCACAGACGAGCGCTATCCCGTCACTTACTTCTGGGACGGTCACAATCTCTTCTATGATTCCGACGCCACTTTCGGCAAGTCCTGGGGTCTTCGCGAATTTCTGGACGGCTGGGACAAAGACATGATCATCATCGGACTTGAGTGCTCCCACGAGGGCGATCACAGACTCGACGAGTACTGCCCCTATGACGCCAACCTGCTGGGTAAAAAGATCCGCGGTGAAGGCGATGAGACCCTGGACTGGGTCACCCGCAGCCTCAAGCCATTCATAGACAGGAAGTTCCGCACCTATTCCTCAAGAGAGGCCACTGCGATCGCCGGCTCCTCCATGGGCGGACTTATGTCACTCTACGCTGTCACCAAATACAATAACGTCTTCTCCAAAGCAGCCTGCGTCTCCTCTTCCATCTTCATGGTCATGCAGCCTCTCATGGACGACATTTACCACAGCGACATCGATCCCGATACCCGCGTCTACCTCTCCTGGGGAGAAAAGGAAGGCGGAACCGATCCGGACTCCGGTTACTGCAAGTTCCTTACCAATTCAAACCGGAAGGTGGAGAAACTTCTGAACATAAAGGGAGCGATCACCCGCCTCTACTGCCAGCCCGGCGGAGGGCACTGCGAGGCTGACTGGGAGAAGGAAATCCCGGATTTCATGGAATTCTTGTGGAAGTGATCTGCCAAAACATACTCGGTCAATAGATATAGCATAAAAAAACGAGGCTTCCTGATCATACAGGCTGCCTCGTTTTACTATTCTATTGATTCAGCAGGTTCAGCGCTTTTTTGCCGTCGATCACTACGGTAATATAGTTGACTGCCTTGCCGACAAAGTCATCAGGGTATCTCTCTTCGATTTTCTGCTTGGTCCTCTCGAGAACTGCTGCCAGTTCTGCATCCCGCATTTTGAGTCCGAGGTCGATCGGAAACTGATAATAATACTTGCCCTTGATCTCGATGACCTGCATTTCCAGCTTTTCAGCCCCTTCTCTGCGCGTACCCTTATCGTCAAGGATCCTCACAGCCAGCGCATCCAGCCTGTCGCGAAGTTCCGAGCCGTGCCGTTTCTGCGCATAGCCGATCACAAAAGCATTAGCTCTCGTCTCGCTCTGGTGCTCCCGAAGTATCTTATAGTACGAGAGGATCATCTTGATCTCAGAATCCTTCGCTCCGGCTTCGACCCCCTTTTTGGTCATCTGCTGCTGCAGCGCGATCATCGCGAAGAATACCATCAGAACGAGAATAATAAAAGCCATAACAAACCATCCTTTCAAAATCAATCTTCAAACAGGATACAACAATTCCCCGAAATAGTCGATACTTTGCCGATCTCCTCCGCAGCCTCACATGCCAAATTCTTTGCAGAGCGCCTCAAATCTTACCTTCTCCTTGTCCTTCACCGCCTTCGAGAGATCGTTCATGCAGTGATGGATCACATCCGCATCCTTGAGCACTTCGTCCATCGGGCCATCCACGACCAGTTTGTCATCGTGGTGATAGATCGCAGAACAGATCAGATCTGTCTCTTCCGCACCGGTCAGCCCCAGTTCCTCCAGAATTCCTCTTGCCAGTTCAGCACCCCTGTGGGCATGGTCGTCATAAGACCCGGATTTATAAGCCGCCAGGTCGTGCATCATCGCGGCCATCGCGGCCAGTTCCGGATCCAGCCCGCGCTTCTTAGCGATCATTGTCGCCGCCAGCGACACTCCGTACAGATGATTGACCGCGCCGATCCGCTTGTCCGGATTCTCCATCTTATTAAGTTCCGCGTCCACAACTTTCCTCAGTTCTTTGAGTCTGCTCATAATAACCTCCCCTGGTTTTCCATCCCTCTTTTAGCTCAATTGAATCAAAACCGCAGCTTGTCCATTACTCCGAAAGCGCGTCCAGCATCTGCTGCGGATTGTCCGCCGCCTTTACTTTGCCGATCGCCTTGACGATCACTCCCTCTTCATCGATCAGATATGTCGTCCTCACAACTCCCATGGAAACCTTACCGTAATTTTTCTTCTCTTTCCAGACGTCATAGGCCTCGATCACCGCGTGATCGGGATCCGAGAGAATTGTAAACGGAAGGCTGTATTTTGTCTCAAAATTCTTGTGCGACTTCACGCTGTCCTTGCTGATCCCGAGCACAACCGCGCCCTTCTCCTGAATCTGCGGATATCTCTCCGCAAAGCCGCAGGCCTGCTTCGTGCAGCCGGCCGTGTTATCTTTCGGGTAAAAATACAGAATTACCTTTTTTCCTCTGTAGTCCTTGAGTGAATGCATCTCGCCGTTCTGATCCGGCAGTGTGAATTCAGGTGCCTTTATTCCGGTTTCAAGCATGTTATTCTCCTCCTCTGCTTGTGGTAATTTTATTATTGTCGTAATTTACTGTTTTCTAAATTCTCAATTCTCTGTACAGACAAATGTACAGGGCCTTATAGTAAAATACATTTGATTTTTTAAAAAGGAGCCGCCATGTACCCGCCGATCCACGAAAAACCGACAATCACATATTCCTTCGACCGCCTCAGGATGCTCTGGGAGCGCTATCCTCAATACCATGAAATGACCACCTTCTCCACTCTCGATGATCTGCTTGAGGAACATGAGTCCTATCAGAAGGACTTTGAAGACCTACGGGAGGAGTATATTTCCAACGACTATGAGCGTTTTCTCGTTCAGCTTTCCTGGTCAGACCTCTCTTACCGTTATGCGACGATGAAGCTGATTGAAAATGATGAGTTCTCTTCCAATCCCTATGTGGACGCTTTCCTGAGCCAGTTCGAAGACATCGACACTGACCGCAAGGCCTGTTTCCTCTTTCCGGAGAGCTTCGTTTCTCAATTTTTTGTCATAACAGAAGTCTGCAGGCAGGCAGAGGTCTTCCGCCCGGTCAACAGCCTTTTTCCCGACGAGGAGAAGGTTCATTATCTTGCAGTATTTGACAAGGAGAATATGGATACCGTGCTCCTGATGTACCATCTTCTCTACACGAACACGTCCCAGGAAGTTTTCGGCGGCTATTCGCTATATGATTATTCACTGTCCTGGTATCAGACGCATCTGCGGCAGGCCGGAGTCGTGCTGCGCTCGCCGTATCTGCCCGACCGCCTGGCGAAGTTTCAGGGAAACCTGCCCTTTCATCACAACCCTGTCAAGACGGTCCATGTCAGGCGCAATATCGAACACATCCTAGAGTGCGGTTATTTCAAGTCGGAACTTGATTTCTTCCTTAGCCTTACCAGAGTCATTATGCCCTTTTTCCAGTGGTGGTACACCGATCTGGCGCTCTATGAGGAGAAGGACGGGCTGCGAGTGAACTGGCGGCTCGCGCGGACGAAGATCCGGACCAAACTCACGGCAGAGGGCGTAATCAAGCCCAAATGGAAGCATGAGCTGAGCCTGTTTCACGCAGTGCGCGGGCTCTATCCTGATACTCTGTACCAGTACCGGCCGGACTGGCTGGGCAGGCAGAGCCTGGATCTCTATATTCCGTCACTCAGAACCGCGATCGAGTACCAGGGAATCCAGCACTATCTGCCGGTGGACTTTTTTGGCGGGGAGGAGGCGCTCACTCAGCGCCGGGACCTGGACCGCGTCAAAAAAGAGCTCTGCACGGCAAACAGCGTTCAACTGATCGAATGGCCTTACAGCCTCGATCCTACCGAAAAAAATGTAAGCAAAATGCTCTGAGATGTTCCCTATAATGTTATCGCATTTCGCGCATAAATAGCAACTCCTCTGATAATGCTATGGTACAATGAGAGCGGGACCGGTCTAAGGCCGGTTCCAGGATACAGTTTCCCGGTTTTCAGGAGTAAACGAGTGCTCCTCAAGGGTGATTCTCATGGAAAAAGATCGAGATGCGTACTATTCGGAAAAAATGAATACGAACGGATGGCCGTATGAGGATCTGACAGGCGCATCTGCGCCAGGGCAGGATCTGTCCTATTTCAGGGACGATGAGTCCAAGGCCTGGGAGCGGAAGCTCATGGCCCCCGATCTGGGCCTTGACGGAACTTCTCTGCAGGTGTCAAAAGAGACCCGCAGTTTCCTGTGGAAAGCCGGCATGGTGCCTTACGTCTCTTCGCCGCCGCTCACTGGAGCGCTTCCGGAGAATCCGGACACTGAGATCGAACGCAAAGACAACGGCTCCGATCAGATAGGCGAGAGCCCTGATCGGACAGGCAGCCGCAGCTCCCGCCCCGCCGCGAGCCATGCCTCGAACAGGACTTCCAGGCGCAGCGAGGCCTGGGATATCCTGAGCGGGTCAGGACCCACCAGTTATGCCGGCAGTACGGGCTCCGGCCCCCGTTCAGGCGCAAGTTCCAGAAGCCGCTCAGGTTCAAGCTCCGGAAGCCGGTCACGCTTCAGGCAAAAAGACGAAACAAGTCGTTCCGGCCTATCAGCCGGTGTCAAAAAAGCCACTTCCACCTATGAGAGCGTTCGCAAATCCATGCAGGCCAAGCCGTCTTTCCGCAGGAAGGGAAGCCCTGTTCTCGTCCTTTCTCTTGTAATCGTTATTACGATTTTAATTACAGCAAGCACATTCTTCATCAGGAAGGCAGCTCCGGGCCCTGACAACATTCCGGTCGATCCGCCCGTCTTTGTCGGCAGAGATGATAACGGGAACGGAAATATGGGAAGCAGTGTTTTGACAGACTACGGGTATGACTACAGCGACTTCTACACGCCAAAATATGCCGCTTCCTACGAGTTTGCCGGAAAAGATACACGATACAAAGAGGTGTGCGTGATCGACCCGAAAGCCTTATTCGGAACTGCAGAGCAGCCGGCAGATGAAAGAAACAGGCTCTTCTTCAACAATGTGTATCCTACATGGATCACTTTCGGTTACTTGAATACGGACTCTTACCAGGACATGGGCTGTACGATCATGTACGCCGGCCCCGATACTCATAATCCCTACGGCATGCGGGATATCCTGGTTCCTCCCCAGCTGGCTGATCAGGGCGAGTTCTTCGAGACGGTGATTCGTAGTTTTACCGAGCCGGACACTGAATTAGGGGACAATTACCGCGATTACAAGATTGGCAAAATACAAAGAGCCATTATCAATGGTCACTTCGTCATGTACCTTACGGTCACTTACAAAGACAGCACCGGCCGCGAGATCTATGACGTATACTCTTTCGAACAGAAGCCTTATGAAGCCGCTTTCATCTCGGAGTGCCGCTGCGAAAACGGCGAAGTCACGAACGGAGAAGAGGCACTTTCAAATCTCTATGAAATGCTGACTTTCCATACCGAGGACTTTGAAAGCATAGATGCAAGCAGCCACCAGTTCACAACTGCACGCGTCTACAGCAGTAATAATAGTTACTCAGCAGTGATCGATGTCTCCGATCTCGGGGATGTCAGGTACAGCAGAAACCCCTACAGAAATCTTGCAGTTTTCGGCATCGGTGAATACGCCAGTTCCGGTGATCCCATGCTGCAGATCGATCTCAACTACCTGGCGTACAGCTCTGTGGAGGATCTCGGAGGTTATGAAAAGTGGATCGATGACGCGCTTGAGACCGAGAATGAGCGCGGGAACTATGCAGAGCCCACGGAAGAAATCGGCCGCGCTGAGTTCCTGTTTGATGACTGCACTGTCTATTTCTTGTCGATGGCCAGCTCCGGGAAGCTAAACGGCACCACTGAAGATGCCTCACTCTTCATGTACCGGATTGAAACTCCGGACGGCGAAGTCACGCTTGATCTTCGTTTCAGGCACGAGATCCCCGAAGACTGGGATCCCGAAGGATTCCTCAGGGAGCACATTAATATAGAAACAACGAACTAAAAAAAGCCCTCTGAGGTAGTTTGCAGACAGTCATCTGCAAACTGCCCCAGAGGGCTCTTATTCACTCATTCGGCACATCCGCCAGGAATTTCTCCCTGTAAGTTTTTCTGTATTTAGCCGGCGACATTCCCTTCGCCTTCCGGAACATCCTGCTGAAGTACATCGGATTGTCGTAGCCGATCACTGCCGCGATGTTGGCTATGGAATAGTCCGTCGTCTCCAGCAGCACCTGCGCATTG
>Ga0256404_1006306_pt1 | contig 19815 bp, 15 predicted proteins | sample RumenRJG_01DNA_FD_185990 | JGI IMG/M metagenome (GOLD analysis project Ga0256404, IMG submission 185990) | Bovine rumen microbial communities from Lethbridge, Alberta, Canada - RJG_01 | ecosystem: Host-associated > Mammals > Digestive system > Stomach > Rumen | place: Canada: Alberta | collected...
AGGATGACACAGACAGAAGTTTTCTTGAAAAACTTTTGCCATGGTCACTAGAATTGCCGGAATATATCAGAAAAGCAAAAAAGTCGTGAGAACACGACCTTTTTATAAAACTAGGTACTTGCTATGAAGCATTTACTATTCAAATTGAAAGGAGGTGAATTTAAGTGGAACTATTTTCAAATTTACATTCCACTATGGTTCTATTCAAATCAATTAGAATCGGAGCGCAGGCTTCGAGAACTTGATTTACATTCCACTATGGTTCTATTCAAATATAGTCGCAGTATTAACCGCTGTGGGAACATTACTATTTACATTCCACTATGGTTCTATTCAAATAAAGATACAAATGCATATACAAATTTGACATCTACATTTACATTCCACTATGGTTCTATTCAAATACAATATTCTCTTCAAGAGTCTCATTGACATCATCATTTACATTCCACTATGGTTCTATTCAAATTAAAATCATCAGATAAAACTACATCGTCTAGTTGATTTACATTCCACTATGGTTCTATTCAAATCATACTCTGTGTACCAGATTAAATATTGTATAGAATATTTACATTCCACTATGGTTCTATTCAAATGTACAAAGATTTTTTCGTTTGAGTATGATATTTTTTCATTTACATTCCACTATGGTTCTATTCAAATCTAAACACGAATTAACAAGTCCAATAATAACAAAAATATTTACATTCCACTATGGTTCTATTCAAATAACAATCCGTTATCGTATACCGCATACGCGAACAAATTTACATTCCACTATGGTTCTATTCAAATCTTCTATTCATTTTTTTAAGAATGTGCCTTGCGACTATTTACATTCCACTATGGTTCTATTCAAATAGGTTCGACTTAATACCCCTAGTTGGATTCGAACCAATTTACATTCCACTATGGTTCTATTCAAATATTGATTAAAGTATTTAAAAATTCGTTTTTTAAAGCATTTACATTCCACTATGGTTCTATTCAAATTTTTTGCGGTTAATGTGACCGCTTTTGGTCTGGTATTTACATTCCACTATGGTTCTATTCAAATCTTTTCATTCCTTATAGTCTCCGTCTGTTTCAATTCCATTTACATTCCACTATGGTTCTATTCAAATTTGGTAATGGTCAATTTGATGATTCAATAGCTTAATTTACATTCCACTATGGTTCTATTCAAATTGCAACTAACACACAGATTATAGAGGGAAGTCTAAATTTACATTCCACTATGGTTCTATTCAAATGTAATATTGTCTTATTTCTTCCCAACTTTGTCTATTTACATTCCACTATGGTTCTATTCAAATTGAGTTGGTGGACGAATAGATATATGCCTGCTAAATTTACATTCCACTATGGTTCTATTCAAATAAAATGAATGATTCTCATATCCCAACCACTTCATATTTACATTCCACTATGGTTCTATTCAAATTTTTCAGCTGCATCTTCTACCACCTTTTTATCTTCATTTACATTCCACTATGGTTCTATTCAAATGGAGATGGTGTTACATTTGATTGTTCTAATTACAATTTACATTCCACTATGGTTCTATTCAAATCCTAACTATATTCCCACCAGAAATCAAAAATTTTAATTTACATTCCACTATGGTTCTATTCAAATTATAGTGATTCATCCTCAAACTTTTTGTCCATCTCATAATTTACATTCCACTATGGTTCTATTCAAATATTTGTGCAATGAACTCTGCCGATGTGATAACATTATTTACATTCCACTATGGTTCTATTCAAATACAAAAGCTAATCAGAATACACACTTTATAGCAAGATTTACATTCCACTATGGTTCTATTCAAATCTGAATTTGCAGATGACATATCATGCTCCTGCATATATTTACATTCCACTATGGTTCTATTCAAATTTCCTCCTTGCTGTATAATTGAACTGAGTTGTAATTATTTACATTCCACTATGGTTCTATTCAAATTGCTCCGGCTGTTGCAATGGCTGTTGCTCCTTGTACATTTACATTCCACTATGGTTCTATTCAAATGGCGTTATGGCAGAGTTTAACGCAACCTATCAATATTTACATTCCACTATGGTTCTATTCAAATGTAAACGATAACGATGATATAATATTAAACTAAAATTTACATTCCACTATGGTTCTATTCAAATTTAATAATATATGAAAATTATCCTTGTTATAAATATTTACATTCCACTATGGTTCTATTCAAATTAATAAACTTTTCTTCTTAGGTGCTTTACATTGTTATTTACATTCCACTATGGTTCTATTCAAATACAACGCAAATGTATATTCGGTACGTCTCAAGTATATTTACATTCCACTATGGTTCTATTCAAATTCATTTCCATCCAATATAATTTCAAAACGAAACTGATTTACATTCCACTATGGTTCTATTCAAATGAAAAAAGACTATCCATTGATGAAAATATATCGTTATTTACATTCCACTATGGTTCTATTCAAATAAATTTCGACTTTATATCGTCTAGAGGTGTCTTATCATTTACATTCCACTATGGTTCTATTCAAATTACTATTATTTTTTCGATGCCAAACAAAGCATCTTTATTTACATTCCACTATGGTTCTATTCAAATTGCATATTTTTTATGTGATAACTGTTTAATATTAGCATTTACATTCCACTATGGTTCTATTCAAATTATCTTCTAAGTCTGATTTAACTTTTAATATTCTTTATTTACATTCCACTATGGTTCTATTCAAATGTTAAAATGCCAAAAGAATTGCACAATGAAATGAATTTACATTCCACTATGGTTCTATTCAAATACAAGTCAGATGATAGTCAAGTCGGCTCTAAGTTGGAATTTACATTCCACTATGGTTCTATTCAAATTTTAGCTTAAAATCTTTGTTCCATTCATTCATACATATTTACATTCCACTATGGTTCTATTCAAATTAAGTATACGCAATCCTAATTTAATACCAATAATATTTACATTCCACTATGGTTCTATTCAAATGATTGAAGGGCTTTGTCTTGAACTTAAAATCTTTATTTACATTCCACTATGGTTCTATTCAAATAAAGCAGACCTATTGATATTATATGCCTGCATTATGCATTTACATTCCACTATGGTTCTATTCAAATGTTAGAACGGCTCATTGATGATAGTTTATTTGATATTAATTTACATTCCACTATGGTTCTATTCAAATTTGTTAAGCCTTATATTAATAACACTCAATTATATTATTTACATTCCACTATGGTTCTATTCAAATAATGATGGGAAATATGAACCAGATTAGAGAAATTATATTTACATTCCACTATGGTTCTATTCAAATGAAAAAAATAGTGTTACATTTTGGTAAAAAAGAAATTTACATTCCACTATGGTTCTATTCAAATAGTGTGGTGAACAGGATTAACTGTTCTCTATATTATATTTACATTCCACTATGGTTCTATTCAAATGACCGTCAAAGTGAGTATTGGCATATCCCACTCACATTTACATTCCACTATGGTTCTATTCAAATAGAATGACAATGCAACACTTCTTACAGAAGCACAATTTACATTCCACTATGGTTCTATTCAAATCGTGCAAAGTGATGAATTTTTATCTAAAAAATGAGTATTTACATTCCACTATGGTTCTATTCAAATACGGTATAAATACCAATCGTTTTGACGTTCTAAAATTTACATTCCACTATGGTTCTATTCAAATAAGAATAAATACATAGATTGCGTTAAATCTTCAAATTTACATTCCACTATGGTTCTATTCAAATTTGCCATCCAGTATCCGTTTTCAGGAGTTGCACATATATTTACATTCCACTATGGTTCTATTCAAATGAACACACATTTGATTCTTGCTGGGCAACAAAGCTATTTACATTCCACTATGGTTCTATTCAAATATATTCATAATTTACCGCCTTTCCCCAAACATATGTTATTTACATTCCACTATGGTTCTATTCAAATGAAATATCCGTATCACTTGAGATTAAGGAAACATATTTACATTCCACTATGGTTCTATTCAAATAGTGAAATATCCGTATCACTTGAGATTAAGGAAACATATTTACATTCCACTATGGTTCTATTCAAATGTGCGACTGCTGAACTCTAAGCATAACAGCCTGAGTATTTACATTCCACTATGGTTCTATTCAAATATAGAAACTTTCTCCGTCATCACCACGCTTAATCCGATTTACATTCCACTATGGTTCTATTCAAATAAATTCGGCTTGATTTAATAACTCCATTGTATCATTATTTACATTCCACTATGGTTCTATTCAAATATGACAAAAGCCGAGCTACAAATAGATAGAGATAAAATTTACATTCCACTATGGTTCTATTCAAATCTTGTAATTATTCTACCAAGAAATTACAATTTCAATTTACATTCCACTATGGTTCTATTCAAATTTCTAAAAGGTAAGTTTACACAGTCGCATAAATAAATTTACATTCCACTATGGTTCTATTCAAATTTTCCCCCTCTCTTTTTGTCTGCACTGAAACAGCAAGATTTACATTCCACTATGGTTCTATTCAAATCATATCGCCCCAACGATTAACAAAATTCTTAATCTTATTTACATTCCACTATGGTTCTATTCAAATGGTAAAAGGTGATAACTATGAGAACAACAAAAACAAAATTTACATTCCACTATGGTTCTATTCAAATTACTGTCAGCAGATGTATAAGGGTACCTCTTTAATAATTTACATTCCACTATGGTTCTATTCAAATGGAGGATATTAAAAATGCAGAAATTTCCTAGAAGAATTTACATTCCACTATGGTTCTATTCAAATTCTGTCTGTAATAGTTCTGCCATCTTTGTAAGCACATTTACATTCCACTATGGTTCTATTCAAATTTTCTCCTTTTGTGTTTTCAACCGGTTCGGTACTTATTTACATTCCACTATGGTTCTATTCAAATTGCATCTGTATAATTAGTAGCACTTATATTTATTATTTACATTCCACTATGGTTCTATTCAAATTTTCAAAGTTGAAAAGTTGGTGCGAATCAAATAAGTATTTACATTCCACTATGGTTCTATTCAAATACTTTTCTTCCATCTCCTCGGTAGGTTTATAAACTTATTTACATTCCACTATGGTTCTATTCAAATGAGAGTGGGTGGAATTTACAAGCTAAAACAGTATTATTTACATTCCACTATGGTTCTATTCAAATGTTTCAGATTTTCTGTCTTATTAAAATTAGTAAGAATTTACATTCCACTATGGTTCTATTCAAATGATTACAGAAGGTGCTCCTACTTTCGTAGCTGACGCATTTACATTCCACTATGGTTCTATTCAAATATGTGATAGGGGTAAATACAATATCAGCTATATAATTTACATTCCACTATGGTTCTATTCAAATGTTATAGTCCATTTGCAAACGCTTGTTTGTTTGTTCCATTTACATTCCACTATGGTTCTATTCAAATCCCGCACTTCTGTTAGAAGTGCATAGAAAAATTAAATTTACATTCCACTATGGTTCTATTCAAATAGACACTAAAAGAGGTTTTTTAAAAATCGTTAGAATATTTACATTCCACTATGGTTCTATTCAAATCAGAACCCTCTTCGCATACTTAAAAAAGGTGTAAATTTACATTCCACTATGGTTCTATTCAAATTGCTTTGAAATTTTAGTGTTAAATTCGTTTAAATAATTTACATTCCACTATGGTTCTATTCAAATCCTTTCTTTTATATATTCTCTGTTGTAAAAAAATAAATTTACATTCCACTATGGTTCTATTCAAATTTACTCTGCTTCCATACAACAGATAATATGTTTAATATTTACATTCCACTATGGTTCTATTCAAATAGTATTCTATTATTGTTCTTGTAAAAAATGTAAAAATTTACATTCCACTATGGTTCTATTCAAATTTCATTACAATTTTAGCTGTGTGCTATGGACTTAGTATTTACATTCCACTATGGTTCTATTCAAATTTTAAATATCCGATTCTCTATGACAATGAAGAAGATTTACATTCCACTATGGTTCTATTCAAATTGACACCCAGCACCTTTATAATAAATATTAAAAATAAATTTACATTCCACTATGGTTCTATTCAAATGCAAGTAATTTACAAAGTTCTTTAATGGTGTGAGTATTTACATTCCACTATGGTTCTATTCAAATTGATTCCTGCCGTTTAGAATTGCCGTTCTTTTCGGTATTTACATTCCACTATGGTTCTATTCAAATGAATTGCCAGACTTGGCTATGTATTTGATAGATTAATATTTACATTCCACTATGGTTCTATTCAAATAGGAACCACTGCAAAGGAAGCCGCAACCACAATAGAATTTACATTCCACTATGGTTCTATTCAAATTTGTGTAAAATATACATATATGTAGATTTATATAGATATTTACATTCCACTATGGTTCTATTCAAATGGAGAAACTGAACGCTATCATGGTGTTAAGGTTTTTCATTTACATTCCACTATGGTTCTATTCAAATGGAACTTATTATCAAATTTAGACTTTATATCGTCTAGATTTACATTCCACTATGGTTCTATTCAAATCCGTTCCCGCGTAAAAATTTTGTATTTTCTTTTAATATTTACATTCCACTATGGTTCTATTCAAATTTTCCCGCACTTCTGTTAGAAGTACAGATAAAAATCAAATTTACATTCCACTATGGTTCTATTCAAATGGAAACGTCGTTACAGTTTCAGAAAATGCAACGACATTTACATTCCACTATGGTTCTATTCAAATTCTGAATACTATTAAGAAGTATACAGAAAATGCCGCATTTACATTCCACTATGGTTCTATTCAAATGCAAGTGCGTTTAATATGAGTAAAGCGGAATTTTTATTTACATTCCACTATGGTTCTATTCAAATTAAAATCATTAGATAAAACTACATCGTCTAACTGATTTACATTCCACTATGGTTCTATTCAAATATTTCTGTAATTATCGTTGTCATTTAATAAAAAATATTTACATTCCACTATGGTTCTATTCAAATACTTCCTTCCGTTTCTTATTCCGGTGTTTCATTCGCTATTTACATTCCACTATGGTTCTATTCAAATAATAATGAAAAATTAAGAGTTAAACGAATAAGAGGATTTACATTCCACTATGGTTCTATTCAAATTAAAGCCATTCCAGGCGAGAAAATGAAAAAGAATATATTTACATTCCACTATGGTTCTATTCAAATAAGGAACGTTCAATAATGGCGGTGTCAACTGTGCAAAATTTACATTCCACTATGGTTCTATTCAAATCAAGTGCGTTTAATATGAGTAAAGCGGAATTTTTATTTACATTCCACTATGGTTCTATTCAAATATAATTCGAAAATATAAACCTAATGTTGATGACGATTTACATTCCACTATGGTTCTATTCAAATTGGAACAACCATTAAAAAGACAAAAGTCAAAAAGAAATTTACATTCCACTATGGTTCTATTCAAATCTCTGTTGCTGTTGCAATGGCTGTTGCTCCTTGTACATTTACATTCCACTATGGTTCTATTCAAATAAATGTGTAAGATAGATGATAAAAAGTTAGGAATGATTTACATTCCACTATGGTTCTATTCAAATGGAACAATAAAAGAAGATTTACAGCTTGAGAACATTATTTACATTCCACTATGGTTCTATTCAAATCTGGTACGGTGAAGAAGTTGAAATAAATTAAGAAAATATTTACATTCCACTATGGTTCTATTCAAATACATATTCAATCTTTCTAATCTTTTCTGGTAAATCAATTTACATTCCACTATGGTTCTATTCAAATTGTTTCAGTGCAGACAAAAAGAGAGGGGGAAAAGTTATTTACATTCCACTATGGTTCTATTCAAATGCATAACTCATTATGACAATTACTTAAAAGTTATTAATTTACATTCCACTATGGTTCTATTCAAATAATGGCACAATGTTCTTCACAATGGAACAAATACATTTACATTCCACTATGGTTCTATTCAAATAATTTAGGAATGACTTAGAAAATGTTAAAAAAGATAATTTACATTCCACTATGGTTCTATTCAAATCAAAAGTGCCGTAAAATATAAAATTGTTTTTTCCTTGATTTACATTCCACTATGGTTCTATTCAAATGATATTTATGATTATGATAATTGCCTGATATAAGAAAATTTACATTCCACTATGGTTCTATTCAAATGCTATGTACTCAGATGGATTTATATTCATATATTCTATTTACATTCCACTATGGTTCTATTCAAATTCTATATATTCATTTTCAATCATATTATCTTCCCTTTATTTACATTCCACTATGGTTCTATTCAAATCAGAATTTGACAAATAATCTTCCTATGTTATTAGAGATATTTACATTCCACTATGGTTCTATTCAAATCTATGCCGCACTTAACTTGATAATTCAATTAGGAGCATTTACATTCCACTATGGTTCTATTCAAATACATTCAGCCACATTACAAAAGGAACTAGAAAAAATTTACATTCCACTATGGTTCTATTCAAATTCTTTTGATTCCTTATACTCATCAATTATTTTTGATATTTACATTCCACTATGGTTCTATTCAAATACCCCAGCCATTTCATTGGAAAGTATAAGTCAAGATTTACATTCCACTATGGTTCTATTCAAATAAGAAACAAAATACTTTTATAATCACGATTTCAAAGTATTTACATTCCACTATGGTTCTATTCAAATAAGGAGAATTTATTATGGCTACAAGACAGTATATATTTACATTCCACTATGGTTCTATTCAAATTCTGATTATTATAAATCATAATACACATAAAAATATTTACATTCCACTATGGTTCTATTCAAATCCCACGACTTGTATGTGTCGACACTCCAACTGCAAATATTTACATTCCACTATGGTTCTATTCAAATTCTGTATGACGGAGTATACGGGGCTTGCTCGTTGATTTACATTCCACTATGGTTCTATTCAAATTTTAATTGTCTTTCGTTTAATCACTGTCACTCTCATTTACATTCCACTATGGTTCTATTCAAATTTAAGTCCTGCCCGACAGAATGGACATACATCTAAATTTACATTCCACTATGGTTCTATTCAAATGAATTGCACAAAATGTATTTTTTGCGGATTAAATTAATTTACATTCCACTATGGTTCTATTCAAATGTTAATAACCATAACGGGAGTTGCCTTGTAATCGAATTTACATTCCACTATGGTTCTATTCAAATAATGCTAAGTAATTACAGTCAACTAATGAGTTGACATTTACATTCCACTATGGTTCTATTCAAATGACGTTAAGTGCCTTATCAGGGAGTGAGGCTTTGAAATTTACATTCCACTATGGTTCTATTCAAATAGCTTAAATCTGCGAAACTGTCACTCTTCACGTTTAATTTACATTCCACTATGGTTCTATTCAAATCGTCAAGGTCATATATCAATATATCAGTTAAGTCCATTTACATTCCACTATGGTTCTATTCAAATGACAAAGATAATCATTCGATAGATGCAGTACGCTAATTTACATTCCACTATGGTTCTATTCAAATTCATCTCAATATTGGACTACAATGCATGTACGTCTATTTACATTCCACTATGGTTCTATTCAAATGTTTTTCAACTAACTTATGTTAATTCTATCTAACCGGATTTACATTCCACTATGGTTCTATTCAAATCTCCTTACACTCTTTACGCAACGAAAACTTGAAAATTTACATTCCACTATGGTTCTATTCAAATTTTTCATACTTGCGAAAATCGTGACTTCTCTTCTGCATTTACATTCCACTATGGTTCTATTCAAATCAGATAGACAGTTACGAAAAGCATTTCTAAATTATGATTTACATTCCACTATGGTTCTATTCAAATTTGTGCGTGTCAGGAATAGTTCCGCCGACAAACTCTAAATTTACATTCCACTATGGTTCTATTCAAATTTGATAGTAATGGAAATAATATTCAGTTTACCTAATTTACATTCCACTATGGTTCTATTCAAATGGCTCTTCCTCCGTTTAGTGCTTTACCATCTTAGCAAATTTACATTCCACTATGGTTCTATTCAAATTATGTATAAAATGTCAGAAGTGGATTTTATGAAATAATTTACATTCCACTATGGTTCTATTCAAATTAAGAATAAATACATAGATTGTGACAAGTCCTCAAATTTACATTCCACTATGGTTCTATTCAAATTTAACAGGAATAATGGACAAGCAAGATAATGTACATTTACATTCCACTATGGTTCTATTCAAATCAATAATTCTACACCATCAAAGCATTTGTCTAATAAATTTACATTCCACTATGGTTCTATTCAAATCACTTATATTCCATTTTGACCACAAACCTAACAAAAATTTACATTCCACTATGGTTCTATTCAAATTAAGAAAGGAGATAACTACTTCAAATTCGTTGCAGATTTACATTCCACTATGGTTCTATTCAAATAACAGCCTCATGAACAAGTGTAAGTTTCTGGTTTTTATTTACATTCCACTATGGTTCTATTCAAATCCGTTGCCATTGCAACCCAATAATAGCCTAATAAAAACTGCTGCTTTTGTCAACCCATAATATTTCCATCCAGACAATGCATTTTTTCTTAAGTACAATGTCAATTTTTTAATGAATTTCTTTAAAATACAACCTTTGTCAACCTGACCGGTTTTTGTCACTATTTTAGGTCGACAATTTTTTAGGCACTACATTATTAATTGTTAATTAACCTTATATTATAAATGACATCTTATCATCTTCTTTACCCCAGAACTCTTTCTGTAACCATCTTTCACTTCTTGACTTGAATATTATAACAGAATCCTTGTCCTTTCTTATGAAGCCCTGCAGTTCTGACTGTAATCTTAGAATTTGCGAAGTTTGTAACTCGCCCTCGAAAACAGAATTTTGAATATGTGTTAAATACTTTTTACAACATTTATACACTTTAGGTAAAATCTTCTTACCATCATTGTCCATAACAATATCATATACTAATATAATATACATTTTCTTTTCCTTTCTACCACCAGATTTCAAATGGTTCATATTCTTTTTCATCAAGCAAATGTTTAATCAATTTATAAGCCTCTAGTCTGATTAAATATTGATATGTAACACTTCTTCCTAAATCTTTATGTTTTATTGTTGTTTTTAATTTACTCTCTAGTTCCGAAACAATTATTTTTGATGCTCTTTGTGTGAGATGTAAATTATTAAGCCCATCTGAGAAACTCTTTTCCGTTATCTGATTTCTATTTAATAATGAAAATATCAATCTGTCACCTATTATAGGCTTGAAAATTTCTGATAAATCTAAACATAATGAAAATCTTCTTTCTCCCGGCTGATGCAAATAACTTATTGTAGGATTAAGTTGTGTCATATATATTTCAGATAATGTTTTGGTATAAATTAATGTATTAACATATGATATAAGACTATTCATCATATTATTAGGTGGATGCATTACTCTTTTATCAAATTCTACATTCTGGTCAATGATTATAGGCCAGGCATCATAATACCTGTTTCGTATATTTCCCTCATATCCCATTAATTCCTGTACACTTGTTGCCTTGTCAATGTTCTTTCTGTATTCTTGTATATCCTGCATATAACTGCTAACATCTTTACCTCTTCCGTTATAATAACGTAGATTTCGATAAATATTGGCTGAAGCACCTTTTATAATTCTTTTCGCAATTATAAGACGCTTTTCATTATCAGTATAATGTTGCACCTGATTTACTAATAATTTTCCGGATAACATACTTTCTCTGGGATAGTAGCTCCCTATATAAAAGTCGTAATAATTAAAGAAATGTACTGTCACTTTGTTTTGTGATAAAAAATTTAATAAACTTGTATTAAGTGTTGTTTCATTCATTATATAAATATCATTTACTCTTTCAATTGGTATATCTCTTTTCATACCTCCGGAATCGACAAACTGTAAAGAATTATCTTTTCTATGTAACTGTCCGTTATTGTAAATATATAAACTATCTCTCATATCCAACCTCTTTCCCAAACATATTATATATAGCATAAGTCATAATATGCACACTTTTTACAAATACCAGTTTCAAGTTTACTCGGTGTTTCATCTGAATTAGATATATCAATTATTTCCTTAATCATTTCTTCTATACATTTTTCATCCTCTTCTGATAAGCTAACATCAAGTGTCTTTTTCAATAATGGATAATCAATTCTGGCAGTCAACTCAACTCCTCTTTGTTTCAAATAGTGCAGATAATACTTTACCTGCCATATTGATGCATCTTCAATTTTATTACTTTTCTTTACCTCATTTAGAATATGTTTGTCATTTAAAAAGTCAATGTTAATAACATTATCAATATTTATATGTTTGTCTTCACGCACATAACTTTTTCCATCTAGTAATTTTCCTATTTTTACATCCTCGCTTTCCTCCTCCATATTTATTTCGTTGCAAAAGAACCATAATTTTCTTTTACATACATTATAATAATAAACCATCATGCCTGTAACCTTTACCATAAACCCTCCATTTCCAGATAATATTAAATCACCATACATTCGTCTTGTAGTGATAACCGAAACGATAATGTACCATAAACAGATAATATTAAATTATCATACATTCGTCTTCTTCTGTAGATAATCCTCTGCCTTTTAGATTCTCTTCATCAAATTCATATATACACATTGTTCGATTTATATCGTACTTATCTAAATATTCATTTATTGAATATATATCATTTTTTACATAAGAACAGGTAACTACGTATTCCATTAATTCATTTTTACCCTTTTCTTTTTTTGATTTTCTATCATCTGATAACATAATCTCTATTTTTTCCATAGTACCATCATTAACTATCGATTCATAAATAGAATTCGGTATCAACATATGCGATTCAATATCCCTGAACATTTTTATAGCATCTTTACCATCAACTTCTCCCTGGAACATAGATTTACATTTTTCAATATTATCATTAATTTTATTATATATATTACTATCCGAATTTCGTAATGCTTTAGTATCGTATACTTCATCTATATAATCTAATTTCTGCTGCTCTGTGAAAAGTGAATTATTATATTTCTGTATCAGTATGGCAGACCTGTCATATAATTCTTTTTCATATACAGTTCCATATCCTGACCTTATATGTTTCCTACCATTAGTTTCATCTACTATGTCTTTATTTTCATATATAAGAATATTAGCTTCTTCTAGACAATAATCTCTTTTGCGATAACATCTTCCCATTCTTTGCAATAAACTGTCTGCCGTACACATTTCTGTAAATAATACATCAAAGTCAATATCAAGACTCGCCTCAACTATCTGTGTTGTTACCCACACACCATTCTCGTTTCCATTTGAGAATTTCATAATAGCATTTTCTAACATCTGCTTATGTTTTCTGATGAATCTTGCATGAAGTAAATGTATATTATCGCATTTTCCATTTAGAATATCGTACACCTCCTGAGCTCTTGCTACAGTATTGCATATAACTAATACCTTTCGTTCCTTTGAATAACTTATAATTTTTTCGTAATCAAAATCATTCTTATAATATGCTATTTTATGTCTGTTCTTTTCTAAGATAAATTTATCATATTTATATTCAATACCATTTGCTTTCATAAAATCTTGTATAATAGGTGGCATTGTTGCCGTCATTATTGCAAATTTACCTCCGGCTATACTCAATAATTTTAAACCGTATATTAATTTTGCAATAAGTTCAGGCGAATATGCCTGAATTTCATCAATAACAAGTTTTGAATGTTTTAATGTTGCTAACAAAATTTCAGAGCCAAGATATTTGTATACAAATGTAAACAACTGATCTATAGTACATATCGTAACCGGATATGCAAAATTTTTAGATATTGTATATTTTTTTAATGCATTTTCTGCATAATTATCTTCTTCACTTCCTCCAATATTGTTTTCACTTTTGTCATCATTATGTTTTTTTAACATATATGACATTGCATTAGAATGTAATATTGATGTTTTCTCTATAGGATAACCATAAGAGCCTTCTTTTTCATCTACAATTCTGTCATATATTGCATTTATGGAAACCTGCAAAGGTAATGTATAGAATACCTTCGAATCATCAGCCCATAGAAATGCACCCTCGGTTTTACCACTGCCTGTTGATGCAACCACCACAATATTGTTGTCTTTATTTTCATACATATATTTTTGAACATCTCGCAAATTATTATATTTCTGTATTAATATCCTTTTTATTCTTTGTCCGAGATATTCATCTTCGAACATTCCATCTATTTCCAATGGATAATTTGAGTCAATTCTATTTTTAAAACTACTCTTATTATCAAATACCTCATCTATTTCTAATGGAAAATCTCTTTTCCCACTCGCATAATAATCTGCACGATTTAATATTCCCTTTATTACGGCATATCTTACCCATAATTCATCTGTTGGAACATTAATTACTGATGTATTTTTATACCATATTTCCCTTTTAAATCTTGAATTTACCTCTTCCGAAAAACGTTTTTGTAAATCTTCTTTTATAATTTTGTCAATTTCTTCATCTACCGGCAAAATTTTTCTCGCATGATGATATACAATAGCATTAACTAAAGCCTTAAAATTACCACTGTTCTCATTCCTTATCTGCATACATATATCTTTTGGAATAAATGCACAACTTAAATATCCATGCGGATATAAACATTTATCATAATTTAACTCTTTATATACTTTTAATGCTTCATTTATATCCTCTTCTTCAATTTTTATATTTTTCACATCATACATACGTTTTGTAAAATTCGCATTATATTTACCATAATCATGATATCTGCAAGCTAACTTTATCAGCTTTTTTTCTGTATCATTAAAATATGAATCATATTTATTAAGTATAATATCTGCACTTTCTTCTACATCTTTAGTATGCTGTTCTATAGTAATATCGCCTTCTGACTTTCCATAGTATTTCATTATTATCCCTTCTTTCTAAAAGTGCCGTCTCTAAAGGCGGCACTAAACATATCAAATATACTAATTTTTTTAGAATTATGACTTTGAAACAGGCAAGCTGTTTCTTCATCTTTTGTAATTACTAATCTCTCTCAAAACAAACTAAATACTTTTCATCTGTTGAACAATCTTTGTAAGCATTTGCTGTAACCTTACTAAAATCAGAAGTATAATATGCCTCAACAATTTCTGTCCATTCTCTAAAATGTGTTTTCTTATTAATTTCATACTTTTTAGTAAGTTCATATATGGTAGCATAATTCTTCATACCATTATCCTGCTCCATACATTCTACCGGAACATACATAGCGTAGTCTTTATGTGATAACTCATTATAATAATTGTCATCTTCATAATCATCATATTCTTCTAATGTAACTACTTCCGGCGCACCATCAACTCTTACCAAATCTTCGTGTCGGCCTAATGCCAGATAATTTTTAGGATATGTAAGACCGTCTAATATAACATCGAAATCTTCATCTTTCTTAGGTATTATATGGATTACCAGCTCAACATCTGATAACTCATGTACATTTCTTACACCTCTGTTGATTCCATCATAATTTCCATCTTCATTTAATACTTTACCCCAATGTCTAGAGGCATCATATTTAATACCGAAATTATATAATGTTGCCAAGTCCATTATGTCACTTACATATTTACCCTGAATACACACTTTCATATCATGATATTCTTCAAAACCACATGCCATATGAATCATACCAATTACACTTGAATATGGTGGCAGCGGATAGCTCTCTTTCACAAGAAAACTGGTTGCTTTTCTGTAATTAGGCAATTGTTGACTTAACTTAAGTCTTATAGCTTTATGCATAATATGCCTCAACCTCTTTCTTTAACTTATCAAACATCTCTGCTATGCTCACAGGCTTCAACTCTTCTATTTCTTCTATATTGCTGAATTTTCCTTTTAACATACCTACATATGTATTATCTTTTGTGTCATCGCAAGAATTAATTACTTCTTTAATCATATCAACATTTAACTTTGTCTTATTCATTTCTATTCTGTTTTCGAAATATGGATTCTTACGCTCATATACACCACCTATTGCAAAAATCGGTGACATATTTTCTCTTCTTCCCTTTATATCCCTATACAGAAATTCTACTGTATCTAATAATTTAACAACTCTCTTAGCACGCTCATCTTTACTTATTTCAATTTCTCCATCAATACCTACTCTGTCTAAATCTATTGTAATTGTATATGTATATAATGAATTATGAATTTCACTCTGTGCAATAGCATTGTTAAGACCTGCTCTTTTAGCAATTCCCATATTAGTAAGGAAGTCCATATCTGATGTATAAGGTTTCAATGCAATAGCATTACTTAATCTGACTGCTGCCGAACGTACTGTTTGTCCACCTTTAGTAGTCTTCATATATCCAAATAAATCTATTTCCGGATAATCCTCTATTGTTGCACTTGGAGCAAACTGTGCGACTCCCTGATCCTCTATTGGTGTATTATCACACTGCATCTGCTGCACTATATTGTATCTTACCGCCTGTCTTGATATGTATGAGTAAATCTTGCCGTCTGCCCTTGTAAGCTTCTTCAATTGTGAAATATTTCCTATACCCTCACCATAATTTGCACTTTCTGCCTCAAAGATAACTGTTATTGTAAGTCCATTCTTATTCATAAATTTTTTCCTCCTGTTTTCTCTCTTCATTCTTTTCACTAGGGTCATATTTTTCATACATTAAACCTAATATATACCCTCTTCCAATTGCATTAAAACTTTCCTCTGATTCCATCATTTCTTTAAATATACCCGGAATAGGCATACCTTTACTTGAATATATTCTAATTATTGCATCTAAGTATTGGTCCACATCACCTATAGTTAAACTATTTTCAAGTCTATACACAACACCTCTTAATGCATTGTCTTTGTCAGCAATTTTCGTATCTGTAAGTCTTGTTCTGGCATATATACCACAATTATAAGCTTTATCTGACATTTCTTTCAAATCACTCATTCTGTTTTTTCCTCCTCTGAAAATATATTGCAAATCTAAAACATTTTTTAAATAGTTCACTCTTGAACCATTCTTTAATGCCAGCATATACATTGAATCAAATACATAATAAAGGCTTCGTCGGTTAAGAATACATTCCATTGCCATATCATATACATTAATATAACCGTTATCTGTCTTAACATTTATCTTTTCTAACATTGTCAGAATACCTTTTTTATCCGTATCTCGGTTTTGATTCTTTCCTATAGCATTGGTCTGGGCTATTCTGAAACCTTCGACAATATCCTTGCTAATTACCTTTATATCATAGTCATTATGTTCTTTCATCTTAACTACAACCTGGATATTGGCTAAACCTTTCTCAACCATATCTGCTGCTTCTGACGTGAATACTCTATATATCTTACTTTTTTCGGATATTCTTTCTCCATCATCTTTTAACAGATATTTATTCATCATCTCTTTCATTCGTTCTACATCTGTATTTATATTTATAAACACAGCATTTGCTCCTGTAAAACAAAAACCTAATGGAACTAATGAATACAGAAATGAACAATATGGGCATGCAAGTGCATCTGCTTTTTGGTTCCAGTAATGCGATTTTTTTCTGTTAACATCATCTGTCTGATTTATAAAAGAAATCGCTTTTACATTGTTTGTGGTTCTCCTACATTCAATGCAACGCTTCTTTCCCTCTTTTGTATTTTCTATCTCATCTCTTAATGGTATGACAAATTCTTTATTATAACACTCTACTATATCAGACTTTAAATTGCTCGGTTGAAAAAACGATATACTGTCATAAAACATATTCAGTTTCGTATACATTAAGTCTTTAATTATTAATATATCCTGTACTTCTTTTTGTTCTAACAGTTCGTATATTTCACAATATATCTTGTATTTTTCGGATACATCTTTCTCTTTTTTCATTTCCTTTATCCGATTAACATTGAGTGTAGTTGCATTGGTATATTTATCAATTATTTCATAGCCGGATACAAAACTGTTTTTCAACAGCATATCGCCCATTTCATTAATTGAATCTGCTATGATTTTCATTTCATCATCTGTTCTCTCATCTTTTAACATATATGAATCTACCATACCTTTTTTATTATATAGATTCATAAATTTAGTATTTTGTCCATAGTATTGTACTAATGATTTAACGTATAAATAGCCTAGATTCTGTTTAAGAATATAGTCTTTTGATACTTTAATAGTTCTATCTTCTATAATATAATCTGTTCCTATTATAGCTTCTGATTCGTTACATTCTAACATTCTTAACAATCCCATTATTCCTGCATTCTTCAGAAAAGAACCATTTAACTTAAATTCTACATAATTATCATCTAACAATTTTATCCTCCTTTCAACCGATAATTTCAAACATTCCAAATGCATTATTTCTTCTGCTTCCAATTCCTGCCTGACACAAATAATTAATTAACTCATTTGAACCTGTAAGTCTGAATCTTCCAACAGAGTTTGGTATAATTATTCCAAATGTCTTAGAATATACTCTTTTTGCTTCAACAGCTTCTAATCCAAAATCACCCAAATCATTAATTCCAGTATCTTTTAACTGAATCTTAAGATTGCATAATAATTGTTCAAAAAAGCCCTCTTCATCAAAGAAGAAATATTTATCCTTTTCTCCCTTTATATGCTTTCTAACACAGATTCCTGAGCAAAATCGAATCAAAACACTATTGCCATCATAATGTTTATGATTTTCCATTCTGATTTTCTTTAGCCTTATCTTATTACCTTTATACGCCGGATAATCAATATTTCTTACTCCCAGCAATGCATTGTAAATATCTATTCCTAATAACAAATCAGGTGTAACTATTTCCCATACAAATTCATTATTTGTTAATTGAATACAATCACTCAGATATTTTACATATCCCATTCTGATATCGGCCGCAAAATTTTTCTCCTTTGTAACTCCGTCACCATACATATTGTTATATAATTCCGGATTGTTCTTCTGTAATGCATTCTTCAAAAATGAAAGCATTAATCTTCGGTAATCTAAATTAAGTTCATTACCATCTGCTTCAATCGTTGCCATAATCTTCATCTTTTCTCACCTCCTTCTTGTAATATTGCGATATAACTTTTCCTTTAATTAATGAATTTAACCCATTCAATATCTCTTATCTTTTGTTAAGTTTAAAATTATTTACTTTTTAACTTTAATTCGTTATATCACATTCATAAAATATCATACATTTTTGTTATTGTCAATATATTTTTAACCTATTTTATTTTATTATACTCATTTTATTTTTTATTTGACTTTATATTATTTATTTGTTATTATCAGTTAATAATCCAAATTGGAATGTAAATATTTTATTTCATTATACTAACGAATTATCCACAGTGGAATTTGACTTTATATTATTTACATTCCAATTATTTCTATATAGCTTACCTTCCAACCTATTCACTCCATTTATATCATATTCACTGTCCCATAATCAGTACTTTCACTTCGAACTTCCGTTCTTTGTTACTGTTCAGCCCCTAGCCAGAAAGCCTTACTCGTAACCATATTCTATTTTACAAAAACACCTTAAAGTCCTTGAAAAATGGCACTTTTTTGCCATTTTTTTGTTGCATTTTATAG
>Ga0256404_1006308_pt1 | contig 19793 bp, 16 predicted proteins | sample RumenRJG_01DNA_FD_185990 | JGI IMG/M metagenome (GOLD analysis project Ga0256404, IMG submission 185990) | Bovine rumen microbial communities from Lethbridge, Alberta, Canada - RJG_01 | ecosystem: Host-associated > Mammals > Digestive system > Stomach > Rumen | place: Canada: Alberta | collected...
TATAATTATCTTCAGATGAATAAATATCAACATATTTCAGATGTTGCCTAACCGCAAAATTATCCCTCGGCAACTCTCCTACTTTTTCCGACATATATTTTACAAGGGCATTTCTATATAACATAAGTCTTTCAATCTGATGCTCATAATGTTGCAGTTTATATGCAATTTCAAATTTCAAACTGAATATCGCTCCCTGCAAAGCAATCATATTGGCAGTCGCCTTACCCTTATTCATTCTGAAAAATTCAAAGTTTCCACAGAAATCAAATATATAAAACTTCTGTTTATCCTCACCGTCCATAAGTCCCGGACAAAGTCTGGTTCCTCTTCCTATCATCTGCCAGAACTTAGCTTTACTCATAACCTTCTTAAAGAATACAAGATTTAATACTTCCGGAACATCTATTCCGGTATCAAGCATATCTACAGATATCGCAATCTGTGGCATCTTCTTTGGATCCGAAAACTCATCTATAGCACTTTGAGCATAAGTCATGTAATTATCAATAACTTTCGCATGATCCGGCAGATGAGGATATTCTTTATTGAACACTTCCAGTATCTTTTCTGCATGAAGATGATTCTTTGCAAATATAATAGTCTTTCCTATCTTCTGCCCATAGTCTATCTTCATACCCTTATCCATAAGAATATGCAAAATCTTCTTGATAGTATCTTCGTTAAATATCCAGGTGTTTAGTGCTGATGAACCTATTGATTCCGGCAGATCACCGTTCTCATCTGTAAATGTATCCTCGTATGCTTCTTTATCCTCATCAGATAGATCATCATATACAATTCCCTGTTCTATAAACTTAAACTTAGACTCAACTGATACATAATCAACAAGATATCCATCTTTTACAGCCTGCGCGAGATCATAACCATATGTTGGTACCCCATTCTCAAGTTCAAATACACTATATGTATTCTTATCTATCTCATCCTTAGGCGTTGCAGTAAGGCCTACAAGCGGAGCATCAAAATAATTAAATATATCCTTGTATTTGTTATAAATGGAACGATGCGCCTCATCGCATATCAAGAGATCAAAGTGTCCACTAGTAAAAAGCTTCCCTTCCTTATCACTAACTGAATCAATGCAATTCATCATTGTCTGATATGTTGAGAATACGCAGTGCGCACTATAGTTATCCTTTTCTTCCACAAGGTTGGTACACGAAAGATTAGGCAGTAAATTAACGAAGCTTCGCTTTGCCTGAGTAACGAGAGAGTTTCTATCTGCCAGGAATAATATATTCTTTACCCATCCATTCTTTAACAAAACATCACACAGCGCTATAACAGTTCTGGTTTTGCCAGAACCGGTTGCCATAACAATGAGTGCTTTTCGTCTGTTTTTCTCGTCAAATGCATTACATACCGCCTTTATAGCAGCTTCCTGATAATATCTTCCGGCAATGTCCTTATTCACCATAACATTACGAAGACTTGTTCGCATTGTTAAGAGATTAAACCATTTTTCCAAATCTCTCTTGGAATATATGCAAGAACACTTTCTTTCCGGATACTGCCCATCAATAATGCGTGTCTCGAAACCATTTGTAAGGAATATGACCGGTCTTCTCTTATATTTCTGTTCAATTATATCTGCGTACAGTTTTGCCTGCTGACGACCTTTAGCCACATCCACACAGGTTCGCTTTGCCTCAATAACAGCAAGTGGCTTATGAGTGTCATCATATAACACATAATCTGCATAACCCACCTCCGACTTGTTAGGCATTCCGGGAAGCTCTACTTCATTTATCCAATTCTTCCCTTCTATCCAACCTGCATCGGTAAGCATCGAATCAATATATAGCTTCCTGGTTTTATATTCGGACAAATCTAAAGGTTTTGGAACATAAGTCTCTTGCTGCTCCTGTCTACGAGCTGATAGTTCTCCCTTGAGCGATGCATTCTCTTCAATCAGTTTCTTAAGATCAACTTCCTGCTGTGCGATACGCTGTTGCTCGCGTCTCAGCTCTTCGTTCTTTGCAGCAGCCTTTTCTTTTGATTTCTTTATATCTTCAATCCGCTTTTCTATTAGCCCTTTATCAAACGGATGTTCCTCATAATTATCTGAATAACAATATGCAACAAAGTCCAAATATATAGAAAGATTCTCTAAACATAGAACAGCCTCATCCCTACCAAGCTTCCTTCCACCGTGAGCAACCGTATTTCCGCATCTACGAATATAGTCCATACGTCTCCACAGATCCTGCCCAACTATCTGTCTATATTCTTCAGCATTCATCAAGCTCTGTAGATTATCCTGATATGGCATTTCCAGATCAGAATCTACTGAATACATCCATTTTATGGCGCTCTCCATCGCCCTGCGGCTGTTCATTATACTAGCCTCAGAATCCATGAGTATTATCTTCTCAGCTGAAATCGCAATATCAGCAAATGTTGAAAATCTTGGTTCATTTTTTAAATAGTCAAAGTTGGTAGTCATAGGCTCCTCCTTAACTTATTATATTGCTATATGCTGATCCCTATTACTGTAACATTTTTTATATTCTTCAAACAAATGGCAAATCATTCAAAGTCGATCAGTTTCTTTTTTGAAACATGCATATATGCAATATAATTCGCAAAACGTTTTGCATCGTTATAATCAATCATTTTATTTCTTCCAAATGCATAATATGCCTTTTTACCTAATACACATTTATAACCGATGTTATAAACTCTTTCAGCTGAATACTTATCTTTGAACACAGTAACCTCAATCTCATTTCCATCGGCATCTGCAAATTTCGACTTAAACCCCTCCCATATCAATAATTCGTCAATAGGTCTGTAAAACTTACCACTAATATAATGTTTTTCAGTATCTTCATAATAGTCTTTAAATATCTCGACCATTTCTTCAAATGATTTATTTAACAATTTCCCTTTCAAATACTGTAAAGGAACATCAAACTCTAGAATATTCTTACCATATGTTGTATATGCCATCGCTTTATTCTCTGATATCTTACATGTATGATGTATTTCAAAATTTAATTCATTTCCATTTAACATTTTAAATAATTGTTCTGTATCCTCACCTTTATCATCAATTATAACTGAACAATCCGTTTCAAAATAGTATCCCATAATGCTTTCAACACATTCACATTTGGCATGTTTATTATCTATTATAAAATTTTTACCATTTACATATATTCGAAATTTAGAAGTTCTCGAAATACCCACCTTACAAGCCTTATGATATTCGCTTTCAGCGATGCTTGAAAACTTATTTTTTTCAGCAATTCCAACACTATATCTTCGAAAGTATGGATTATCCGTATTCACGAATATCACTCTATCATTTTCATTAGGAGGATAATTTGAATTCTTAACTACATACAGATTAGGACGAATGCGCGATACTATTGGTTCATTGTTATCTTCTAATTCTTTTAATTCTCTCGCAGTATATGTCTTATCCCAGTACTTATTTAAATATCTATCATAAACGCACATTTGGGTATTTGAATTCTCTTTATATAGCATTTATCAATATCTCCAACTATTAATCGTTTTATCAAGCTTCTATTTGTTCGATATTTATATCAATTTTGATTTGTCGACTTGTTCTACAAACTCTGCAAACCGATCCTGTAGCTCCATCGGTGGATTAATCAAACTACACCCAAGAATATCATTCTTTCTCAAATTAGTTTGCCCATTCCCATCATTGAAATCCAAAAAATATTGATGTCTATTCAATAGGTACAATAAAAACACAGGATTATAATCGTAATTATCAAAACTGCATATTCGCTGATTAAGCGTATATTTTTCATCCTCATCAACCAATTGACACTTAGCTAAAGCTCTGCCATTTGGCACATCGCTCATAACCATAACAATATCATTCTTATGCAACGGAAATAGCAATGCATTGGTCCTTCTTACATCTAAAAAATCTGATGCAATTGCCCTTGAAGTCACTAGTATATATTCTCCATTTTCATCAACAACTTGTTCATGTGCTTTTCCATTGTTAAAGGAAATGCAATCACCAAGTTTGCGAGACGGCCACATCTTATCATTTATGTACCTGTCTCCGAAGAGCTCGACAAATCGGGCTTTGATAAGATTATCAAGTTTATCTAATTCTTCATTTCTAGCTTCTAGAATTCTTGAAACTTTATCTAATAATTCAACAATTTCTTTCTGTTTTTCAATAGAGCAAACCTCTATCTCAACTTTTGATAGGGTTGCTTTGTTCAGCGTTTTCCCCATAACAGCTTTATTGGTTCCTTCATCCCAGTTCTTATACTTGAACATATAATATATATACTCTGGCATAAGTTCCACAACATGCTTATCATGAAAAGCCATTATTGCCTCGTTCGAATACATATCTTCTGCTGTAATCGCTGTCTTCCCAATAGAAAGCTTAAAACTCATGACAACAGTATTAGCAGGAATTATTTTGATTCCGCTCTCCTCTACTGCAGCATCAGATAAGTATTCTTTTGTTTCTGTTATATATTTTCCTGTATGGGTAAGATCACCGATTGAAATCCACTTATTATCGCAAGTGTTCCAATACTCTGGAGTATTTCTTGATGGAGTCTTACCCATTTGTAAATCAAATATCTCTTCAAGCTTATATTTTGCCATCTATCATCCCTACAAATCTCAATCTGATGATTCATCCTCTGAGTTTGTAAGGAGTTTTGTTACTATACCATTTAATTGTTTCGCATTTTGTGACGTTATAACAGACTTTCCAGTTTCTTTCTCAATTTCTCTACGTGCATTTCCAGCAACGCGTCCGCCTTTTCTAGCAACTAACTGATTTTCTTCTAATCCATATGGATTTTCACTTTTTGTTAATTCTGTTGTGGTTGCTTCAGCAAGCATATTCAACGCCAGTTCCAACGTTGACATATTGTCCCTAAGATTCTCTTTCTTTAAGCCTTTAAGCTTTTTATACTGCCTTGTACTCATGCCCGCCCAAGCTCGTGTGACTTCATCTGTTAGGATTGCATATTCCTTACCTTGTTCAACCCCGTGTGATTTCCACTGATCCGTAAGTTCTTTTCTTGCTCGAATCGTCTGAAGTCGTTGATTTATCCAGTCAGCATCATATCCAAGCTTAGCATATGTTTCCAAAGCTCTATCTATCGTAATCTCAGGATCAATTGTTTCTTCTATTCTTTCACGGCCAACTTGTGCCAACCACACCTTAAACGGTTCCGCTTTCTTTGATGGTACAGATTGAATAATACGTAACAGCTGTTCAGTATTAGCCACATCCGTCAATCTTTTCTTCCCGTCTTGCGCAGTCATTTTCAACTGGTGACAATTTGTCACCAGTTGACTTCCCTCTTCATTTAATCTTTGTTTTAACTTATTCCAATACTTTCTGGATTTTTGATAATCAATTTGTTCTGTTAACACACCTACCACATCAACAATTGAAAAATACCACTCTTCTTCATCTTCAACCCATGCCGTTCTTATTGGTTGATCTTCAAACAACTGTATATTATCCATTACATATTCCTCCAAATCTACCCTATGCAATATACCTTCTATGTGAATTCTTCACATTATTTTGATTAACCACAGCATATTGCATCGTAGTGTCAATCTGTGAATGCCCCAATACTTTCTGCACCTGTTCTATAGGCATTCCTTTATCAATAGCTCTTGTAGCCATTGTTCTTCTAAATTTATGAGGATGAATCCTTGATACATTTATTCTTCTTCCCAGTTCTCTTAACCTTATTTCTACACCACTTATCTTCAATCTATCAAATGGCGAATCCAGTGTAACAAACAATGCCGGATTTGTATCATTTCTACTGTTTATGTAGTTTTGTAGATGCAGCTTTGCTTTTGCATCAAAATATACTCTTCTTTCTTTGTCACCCTTTCCGTATACAATACATTCACGCTCTTCAAAATTGATATCACTGATATTCAGGCGAACAAGTTCTCCAACTCTCATGCCCGTAGAATATAGCAAATCTATAATAGCCTTATCTCTCGGCACATCACAACTATCACGAAGTTTCTCTATATCCTCATCTGATATAACTTCCTTTACAGACGTTTTTGTCTTTATCTTGTGAATTCTTCGAACAGGGCTTTTTAATATATGATCCTCTTCCTCTAACCATGAAAAGAAACTTGATATATTTCTTCTAATATTATCCAGGGTGGTCTTCCCACAATTATTTTTCTTCTGATATTCTGACAGGTATTTTCTTATATCTTCTGTAGTGATTTTGCGAACAGGCGTAGTTATACTACAAAACATAGTTTCTATTGTTGACCTATAATATGCTATCGTTCTATCTGAACACCCCTCTATCTTTTTCGCGTGTATAAACATATTCAGATACTCTTCATTCTTTGCCGGCTCAGAAGTATGTTCCTCTTCCGCGAATCTTTTAAGAAGGACCTCCTGCAATTTCTTTAACTGAAGAACCGAAAGATCCTCAGCCATATCATTTAATATTTCAAATACTATTTCTTTCATGTGTTATACCTCCATTTTTGTGGAAGTATATCACCTTAAATCATATTTCTCCTAGATAAAGCCATTATCTTATTTATTTGTATTTTGCCACTTATTAATTTGAACTACTTCACTGATTCTTTCACTTATATCGACTTCAATTTTCGAAAGCTTATTAATGGATAGACCTGATTCCCTATAATCATTCTTATCTTTTCCTGGAAGTGCACTTTTACCTGGTCCATTAAACACCTCAAATAACTCAATGTGATCATTAAAATATTTTATTTTCAATACAATAAGATAATCTGGAACGCCTTTTACTTCCACGCTATCTCTTTGGGAAATTTTTATCTGTATCTTTTTCTCCCCTTTATAACCATCATAGAACTTATGTCCTGATTCATATAATTGTATTCCATAGTGATAGCTAGCAAAAACTTCTCCTACACTTCCAATCATATGACCATCCATAGTGAATTTCCTGCCATAAATTTTGTTCATTTCCGATATCCTTTTATTGAAATCAAAAACAATTTTCTTTAATTCTTCAATTTGTTCTTCTGTATATGACATATTCAACCCTTCATCCAAAATATTTTTGCATCAAGCTATCAAATAATAACTGAACCTCATCAAGAGCTTTCTTTACTGCAGCTTTTGATTTGTCGACCTGTCTTACAAAATCAGTAAACTCAACTTGGCTTTCCATTAAAGGTAAGATTGCTGGAAGCTTCTTTACCTTGTTCATAAATAGATGTCCTATAGCTGAAGCATGCACATTTACTCCCATTTCTGCTTGAATTGATGGTTGTTTTAGTAATTCGGCAACAAATTCACTTGTTACTTTCTTACGATCGATTTTTAACAATGTAATACCTCTATCCATTGATACTTCCTCAGACTTAGGCATTATAGCTACATTCCCGATTGTTCCAGTCGTAGTCAGAAGAATATCTCCTTCTACCGGATTACATCTTTTATAAATACGTTGATGATCTTCATCTCCAACATAGGTAATTGTAGCCCAGTCGATTCGTCCATTCTTCAGCACATGTTTTGCATTTAAGAAAGGATGTCCGCTGGGAACTCTTGCAACACTTCCATGCTCGCCATCTGTAATCTTTTCACAAATCTCAGATAATTCCACTTTGTCTTTTCTTGAGTTATCTACCGGATTCCCAAACATCTCGACAAATCGGGCTTTGATGAGTTCATCTAACAGTTGAAGTTCCTTTTCTCTCTTAATTATCAGTTCTTCTACAGCACATAATAAATTACATATTTGAGTTTGCTTATCAATATTAATGTCTGGTAATGCTATGTCTCCAATTTTGGCTTTATTGATAAATTTTACCGTTCCACCAGTCAACAATCCTTCAAAATAATGAGTAGACGCTAAATAATCAAAATAATACTTTAAAAAGTCGGATAGAACCTTTTCTCTATTGGGTTTGATCAAAAAAACATTCCAAGCAATCAAAAACTTTTGTTCTTCCTTGATAACATAGGATTTCCCGATTGTTCCAATATTCGCTAATAGGATGTCAGCTTTATGCGGACTATATTTTTCAATATATTTATTCTCGTCTTCTTTATTTAAATATCGTACATCCTCTAAATCCAAATATCCTTTTGTAAAATTTTTAGACTGAATTATAGGAATACCGTATTCTACATATTCAACCTTATCTGCAACAGTATTTATTTCCTGATGCATTTCTAAAACAACATCTTTTACTTTCATCTATCATCCCTACAAATCTCAATTTATACTAACATTCCTTCTACAGTTTCTACATCTTCATTTCTAAAATCATATACTTTTAAAAGACGTTTATAAAATAATGCTATGTCTGGATCATTAATAATAGAACTAATTTGTCCATTATCAACCGCTGCCGCATACAATTGTTCTAATTGAGCATCATTCCACTCATCAATACAATTCAATTGTTCTATAGCCGTATGTGTGGCGGCAAAACTTCTACTACTAATCAAATTAAATATAAGATTATTCTTTTTACCTTCAGATTGATTAGCCTTATTATTGTTCGCCTCTACCTTATTTTCATAGTATTGTTTTTCTATTTCTTCGTTTTTTTGTGTTTTTTCAATTATCCTTTTTATAAGCATATCTAACTCTCCTCCATCCGAATAATCAGCTGGAGCGAAGTATTTAATCCTATTCTCGTTTATCATATTATAAACTTTTGACTTGTCTTTCATTTCAGGATCATACACGCCTATGGAATAACCTCCATATGAATTTACTAACTTCATACATGGAATATCTGTAGCACTATCTCCTATATACACAATATTTCTAAACGGAACCCTTATTTCTTCTGGTGGAAAATAGTTATTTACTCTGTCATCGTTAACATCCAGCACTCCTTTCTTTATCCGGAATAGGAACTGAGTTTTATTTGTATAGTTAACTACTTGTGCCGGCCAATTAGCCGTTCCATCTTTATTGTAATAATATGAGCTTGCATATATCTTTTTGAATGCTCCTTCTTGTGCCATTTGAGTACCTTCAATCATTTCTTTTATTCCAGAAGAAATAATATAGTGTTCTACTATAACGCCTTTCTTTTCTGCGTACTGTTGTATACGCGAAAACCAATTATCTACCCCTGGATAAAGAGCAACCTTAGATCCATACTCCATAAGTTTCTCTTTAGTCACATAAAATTTATCTTTACTTTTTTCAATCATTTTTAGCATATATGCCAAGTTCTGATCCATATCATTTTCTTGTGCTAATTCATTTGATTCTTCCCAGAACTCTTTTACATCATAATTAACAGACTGGATATACCCCTGCGCCTGCATATCATCAGGAGATAATGTCTTATCAAAATCATAACAAATAGCAAGTACGGGTTTTTCTTCCTTTTTTTCTAACTCAAACACTTTCTTTTCCATAAGCGATTCCCTCAACCATTATAAAAGTCTTTCCAACTCATCCATTTCTTTACTAATCTCTTTTTCCAACTCTCTAATATTCGCCATTATTTCAAATGTTGGTGGATACTCTACTGGTACATACTCTACTTCTTTATATTTGTTGATACTCAAATCATAATCATTATCTACGATATCTTTCTTTGGAACCATGAACGACTTATCAGTTCTTTTTCTGTCTGTTTCCTTTTCAAGGTTCTTAAATCTTTCAATAATATCCGGAATATCATTCTCAGACACAGGTGAACGCTTATCATCAAGGCTGAATCCATCCGCTGTCATATCATAGAACCATACATTATCTGTTCCACCATGCCCGGTCTTTGTGAATATAAGGATAGCTGTAGACACTCCAGCATATGGTTTGAATACACCTGAAGGCATTGATATAACAGCCTCAAGTCTATTTTCTTCTACTATCGTTTTCCTTATAGCCTTGTGTGCCGTAGAAGATCCAAAGAGCACTCCATCCGGTACGATACAAGCACATCTTCCACCCACTTTTAGAATTCTCAAGAACAGCGCCAGGAAGAGTAGTTCTGTCTTCTTGGTCTTACATACTTTTAAAAGATCAGCAGATACTGATTCTGCATCCAAACTTCCCTTAAATGGTGGATTTGCAAGTACCAACGAATACTTCTCTGTATCAGCATTTTGATCTGATAAGCTATCTCTATACTCAATGAACGGATTATCTATACCATGTGTCATCATATTCATGGCGCCGATACGAAGCATTGTTCTATCCATATCATAACCATGGAACATATGATTCATATAATGATCCTTCTTCTGTCTATCAAAGAATATCTCTTCTTTTCTATTTTCCTTAAGGTACTCTCCTGCAGCCACAAGGAATCCTGATGTACCGCAGGCTGGATCACATATAACTTCATCTGCAGATGGATTCATCATTTCAACCATCATACGAATAATATGCCTTGGTGTACGGAACTGTCCATTTCTTCCTGATTGAGCTATCTTGGATAGCAGATACTCATATACATCTCCTCTTACATCAACGCTCTGAGATTCATTCATGAGCGCATATATATCATCAAGCAGATCAACCACTTTTGATAGGAGAAGAGGCGTAGGCAGCTTAAAGATGGCATCATCCATATATTTAGAGTAGGCACTATCTTTATCACTATGCAGCGTCTTTATAAATGGAAATACCCATTCCTGCATAACAGCGTACATCCTATCAGCTGGATAATCATGGAACACAGACCACTTTAACTGTGAACCTTCGATAGTTCTCTCTCCAATCTTCACTTCTTCTGAAAAGATGCTTGTAAACGGAAGTCCAAGCATCGCACTTTCCTTAGCTCTCTTATTGTCCGAATCATCAAGATCATGTATAAACATCAAATATGTTATCTGCTCTATAACTTCCAGTGGGTTTACAAGGCCACCTGCCGCAAATACATCCCATAAACCATCTATTTTATTTTTTAATTCACCTGTTATCATCAGTCTTCTCCATTCCATGTGTATTGTGTGTATCTTCCACCACTAATTTTCACTATATCTCCACGCTTAAGTAATTCAGCTAATGCTCTTTGAACTGTAGTATCACTAATATCCGGATTCATATCTAATAGTTCAGCCTTTGTAATTGTACCAATATGTTCTTTTATTATTTCTCTTATTCGATCTGCTTTTGATATTTTAGGGTCAGTCAAAAGTCTTACCCTTGATTCAAACTCTTTATACGCATTAATAATTACTCCTAACATATAATTTACAAATGGCTTATAGTCATTCTCATTTTCATGCCAATTGATAGAGCTGTCCAAAAGGACCTCATAATATGTCTCTTTAGATTTTTCTATTATATTCTCAATACTTATATATTTACCTACAATAAAACCGGATTTATATAAAAGCAACAAGGTAAGCAGACGACTCATCCTACCATTTCCATCATCGAATGGATGAATACACAAAAAATCAAGAATAAACATAAAATTTAGAATTAAAGGGTCCACTTCATTTATCGACTCTTTATACGAATTACATAATTTGTCAATTGCTTCAGGAGTTTCCCATGCAGGTACAGGACGGAATCGAACAAATTCGTTTCCTTCCTCATCTTTTTCCTGAATAATATTGTCTGCTTTTTTAAATATTCCGCCATTAATACTTCCTATATATTTATATAAATCTCTATGTAATTGGAGAATGTAATTAGCATTAATCGGGATATAATCATAGCTCTCATGAATGGTATTAAGAACATCTCTATATCCTGCAATTTCAGATTCATCTCTATTTTTAGGCGTTGTCTTAGCTTGAATTAAATTCTTCAGTCTATCATCGGATGTATATATTCCCTCTATCTTATTTGAAGCTTCTGTACTTTGAATCTTTGCTATCTCAACCAACTCTTTCAATTCATCTTTATGAGCCTCAACAAATAGTCTTTGTTCACCTTTAAACTGATTTATGCTTACGAGTTTTTTTACAATTTCTGGAGTTAATAGTTTTTCCCATTTCTCTATATAATTATAATCTCTCATTTAACAACCTCACCACTCAATTTAATTTAGTCATTTTTTTGTTATTGACTAAATTACTTTTCTTACATTATACAAAACTTTAATTCTGTCGTCAAACGTTTTAATTTAGTCTTTTTTAAGCCAGATGACTAAATTGATATAATTTTTGACTAAATTAAAAATGCTTTCCCAAAGATTTATCTTTTCGGAAAGCATTTTTATGAATTAATACATTATATTGATATTTATTTCTTCTCTGACTTAAGTGTCGGGATGCCGTCCCGAGGTTTTTTATAGCGATGTATAGCACACGGAATTTGTGTGTTGCGATCCCCTTTTTTCGTCCATCTGCATTTAATGCCGTTTATTCGCATTTAGAAATTCGTGGCGAAATTGTGGGATTTGCGGTCAGATGACTAGTCATCTATAAACATATCATCTCGATAATAATTGATTGCTTAACTCTCTTTTCAGTGTGTCAGATGAAAGATAAAACACATTGCCGATAACTGAGTAGTATCTCTGCTCAGTTTGTGTTATTTAGTTATCTTTCTGACCGTACTCACCTCCGTAAAAATCGTGTACACAGGCGGATGCCTTGTGTCATGGCCGTAATACCCTGCCATTCCTACAAACTGATTTAATCTGTATGGGCTCATTATATGCAGTCCCAGAGCGGTTTTCAACAACTTTTTTTCGTCTGAATTTGTCTGCGTTTATGCCCGTTTATGTGTGACAATTTTTTTTCCAAGTTCATTTGCAAGTGCCGCTGATAATCCAAATTCTTTCTGATCTCATTTACATTTCCATAAAGCCATCGGATGATTCCGCAATCGCTCTACAATCTCAGCGCCTTCAAAAAGCAACTCAGGCTTGTATTCCTTTGCCATAAACCTTTCCATATAATCCATTTCTTTTTCAGTCGGCTTCATAATCGATGCTATGTACTCCTTCGCTTGTTGCTTCTTCCCTTCCAGGTCGAACTTATCCCTCACTGCTAAAACCGGAAACAGATCAGATTTAATTTTTGAAAAAGTAAGACTGTCTATGGCAGATGTATCAAAGTCCTTATTTACTTCCTTTGCAGAGATTGTTGCATAGAAGATGATACATTTCCTGAACATATCTTCTTCATCTGAAAACAGCCTCATGTCAGCCAGATTGCAGAAATCATACAGATCCCTTGCGGCGGCCCTGCTTATAAGAGCATTAGTTTTTGCCGCAAAAATTTCCATAACCGCTACCGTTCTGACCTTTATTGGCTCTCCGAAAGCATCTGTCACAAAGACTCTATCTTCTGATGGAAGCACGTGCGTTCTCAGAGAATAGTTAATCTCTATTTTTATCATATCCTTGTTGCCGGCTGCATTCATGTAGTTATAGTGAAATGCATCCAGGCTGTGACTGAATCTTGACGCATCGGAAAGAACATATCCCTGCTCCGACATATATCCCTTCAGGATCTCCGTCAATCGTTCTCTTTCGTTTACTGTCTCCTCCTTTGTCAAATTCGGGATATAATCCAGATCTATATCAACAGACAATCTCGGAAGGTTGAAAACTGTCAAATTTATGGCCGTTCCGCCCTTAAGCAGCAGGTGTTCACGCATATATTCCTGCGTGTTCAAGAATTCAAGAATTGTTCTCAACCGAAGAACCTTCTCAAACATATCACGATTAAAGCCATATTCCTGTGCCCGTACATCAAGGTCTCTTCTGCTATATCGTGGCATCTCCTATTCCTCCATTCTTCATTCTCTTAATATTCTTTGGGTATACCAGCTTCCATTCACCCGAATATCCTGGTTCACTGATGCCATTTGTCAGATATCGCTTTGAATTCCCACTCCTATCCTTGCATATCTTTATAAAATTTTCACTTATACCTAGCTCTGTCTGATATTCACTAAAAATAAAACCGATCTTCTGATATAAAAAAGCACTATTATATCCAGCCAAATAACTCAACATTTTTTTCTCATCAATACTGTTCACGGATACAACACACGAAAGCACCTCTTCCAGACCGGCGATGAGATTCAGATCCTTTATGGAATCTGCTATCGTCCGCTCCTTATCCGTAATCCTTACACCACCACTAAACTCCGGAGAAACTATGCCGTCCTTCATCTGCTCTTTAACAAAATGGTAGGTGTATCCGTCAAATTCAAAGTCATGGAAACGTGTCTCAGAGCCAACATAAACCTCATAGAAGACCTGATCGACAATTCCATAATACTCAAAGGCAGTATGATGGGATACGTAGGAAGACGGCGTGATAGCACTGGCAACCTGAAATCTGTTCGCCACCGGTCCGCCATTTTCCCCGCTCACACACGTGTATAATCCATTTCGGATTTTTAATACCATGTTCTCTTTAAGAAGTTTTCCCAACGCCACTCTTGCTGTCCGTTCGCTTGAATACAAAGCATTTACTTCTTTCATGGAAAAAACCGGATACTGTAACAATTCATAATACAGATTCATATTCTCGCTCCATAATGTTAAATATGCGTCTTATTTTACTTTGTTTAATGTCATTACTGTACACATTCTCAACTTATCATCATGTAGCGACTTTGTCAAGTTGATTTTTTGTATTTTTTTCTCATTTTAAGTGTCATTATTGTACCCATTCTGAACTCTATGTATTATATTGTCACCCTTTTTTTGTTCAAAAAAATTTTACTGTTCGTTGTAATATGCCAGTATCCTCTCACAATAATCCTTGAATGGTTCCTGCTTTATAAAGGCTGCCTCAATCATCATATGATCTGTAACGTTGAACTCTAACGCATCACCATATTGATTTGTTATAGCTGTATACTCCGTAGCCATACTATTTGAAATGAAAATGTAATCCAGTCGGTTCCTTGCTTTCCCGGAAAACCATGTATCATATTCCTTATCCGCATCAAGCATTGCCATTCTTTTACAGAGATTCAGGAAGTTATCATGATTTTTGAATTTTCTGTCTTTACCGGAATTGAAATCACCAAGAATAATTAGTTTTTCGTCAACCGGAATGCTTTCTATCTCTTCAAGGACGCTATCCCAGAACTTCCGGCCTGCAGCAACACGCTTAGCATCTGCATCTGCCAGCTGAGGCATATACACATTCATCAGCCGGATTTTCGTATTATCCTTAAATGTGACTATTCCATATGTGTACCTCGCAGATAATGTATCCTTATCATCATTAATGGTCAGCGGCTCATATTTCTTTATAACATCGGATCTGATAAGGGTTACCGCAATAGTCCATCCGGTGTTCTCCTTATTCCACCCAACCGGTGTGATCACTTTATAAGGAACTCCATTTATACTCTTGCATCGGTTGATCCATTTGCAATCTTCACCGGGAACAAATTCCTGTAGTGCCATGATCTCATTTCTTATAAAGTTTTCTTCTAATATCTTCCAATCGATATCATTTTTTTCACTGTCGGCCCCTTGAACATTAAGTGTTCCGATCCTGGTCAGAACGTGCTGACTCAGTTCTTCACGCTTTGCATCCTCTTCATCCTTTTCCATCCCCTTATAGAAAAGTTCAGCCACAACGATCATTTTAACCACAAACGGTTTATAGATCTTCTTGGTTCCGAAAACGGGGACAAACTCTTTCTGCATTATAGTCAGCTTTTCTATTTCATCGTCATTAAGATCCAATGCAGTCTGACGGCCTACTCCCTCTCCGTCATAATTCGCTTTGGCATACCAGTTGACTTCCTCCCACTCAACCTCATTACGTTTGGGAAATATTTCAGCTAATGCCCTGCTTACAATGAAGCTTCTGCTGATGCCGGTATCATAATCTCCAAACCACATCTCTTCAAGATCATCACAGGCGGCAATGGTACTTCCTGACAATTTCATCTGTAACATATATCTTTCCTCCCTAAATGGTCAGATATTTATCTTACCTTTTCTAATGGTAAGAATATCATCTTACCTTTTATCTGTCAACCTCATAAAAGTAGTCAAACCGCATGGCTGTCACGCTTCCGCTTCTTCTGCAATCACGCCGCCATCCTCTTTTGTCAGTCCCATGATCTTCGCATAGCAGGGAAAGCAGAATACTCTGCCGCGTCCGTACGGACATTCATTCCTGCAGTTCCTAGGATGAGCAATGGGTTCAGGTTTTCCGATAGCCGAAGTATAAGGTTTAGCAAATGCTGTTTTCTTGATCATCTGTGTATCTATCATTGACATCTTCTTTATCCTTTCCTGGCAAGAAAAAAGCGCCCGGCTGAAATGCATCAGCCGAACGCCTTTATGCCATTGTCTGTTACGGGAAGATCAGAGCGCCTCGCCGCCCTTGGTCTTCGCACCTTTGTCGATGGTTTCCTTCTTCGGAGTCTTTGCGACCTCCTCCTTCTTTGCCTTCAGCTCACCGAGAACGGATCCTTTCTCCTCCTTCTCGGCTGCTTCCTCACGCTCGTTCTGGCGCTCCACGAACTTCTCACCAAGCTCGAAGATCTTCTCCTTCGAATCATAGTGATAAACGCTGTCGGTAAGCTTATCAGCAGGTGCTACCTGGGTGGCATTTACTTCCTTAACCATTGCCTCAAGCTCCTTCAGATCCATCTTTCCGTTGTCAGGAACAATGAGGATCTCATGGATACTCGAAGGTAAGATGAAGAAGTCACCACCTGCTCTCTCGGCTGCTTGATCCATGAAATCCTGGTAGGCAAGCACTCCGGCACCGTGAACCTTATCGGGAACAGTTGCTACAAACATCTGCTCATCCTCAGGAGCCACCGGAACGATTCCCATCATCTCGGCCTGTTCAGCCCCCATCATCTCAGCCATGACTTCGCTCATTCCCTTGATCTCAGCAGGCTTGATCTGAGGTGCATTCTCCAATGCATCAGCGTGAAGCTGCTCAGGAGTCACTCCCATGTTCTCAAGGATCTGATTGGTGACAAGGATGGAAGCACGGCCCTCATCATCGGAGCTAAGCACAAAGCGGTAAACGACCGCCATGTCCTCCATGTTCTGGTGAGGTACGTTCTGAAGCATATCCTTATTTGCTTCAGCGGAAACAACTTCCATCGCAAGCTTTTCCTTCATCTGGCTGTAATCGGTAAGGGCTGCCACATCAATGTCCGGTCTCTGTTCGATCCCTCTGTTGATGGTCTCAACTGCCTTATCAACTACACTGTCGTAAGGAGTGCCGTCCTGCACCGCATCGTAGAACTTCTCAAGTGACATGTTCACTCCGATGTTGCTTCCCTCCGGAGTAACGGTGATTGCCTCGTAGCTCTCATTGAGCTTGTTTACCTCATTGACGCTGACCTTCACATCCGCGCCCTGCTCTGCAAGTCTGTCCTTCACATCTGCAGCGAACTGTTCTTTGAAATTTTCGTAATCCATTTTTGTGTTATCCTTTCGCTTTTTTATGTAGGCTTCGGATCGTCACCCTCTGCCGTGGTTAGTGGCATCAAAAAAGCGCCAGGCTCATGGCCTCTTTCGAAGCCATGATCTGACGCTCATATTTGCCGGTATTCTTTTGCAAAAGAAAATGGACCCTGCGGCTGGGGCTTTTTGTTTTCCCCGTTCGCTTTGTCCATTGTAAATATATCACGTTAAAAATGCATAGTAAAGGTGCATATGCGGTCGTTTGCGGTGAAGTTTCGGTCATTTGCGGTCAATTTTGGTCATTTGCGGTTCATTTTTAAAAATTATATCTCCACGAACCGATTGCAGGATGTTCTCAGTGATTCCGGGGCCTGCTTTTCACCAATCACAACAACACGTTTTCCCATAGAACGAAGTTCACAGATAATATCAACATAATCGCTATCATTTGTTGCAATACATACAATATCAACGTTTTTATGCTGAGTGATCAGTCTCCTGGCATCCTTCTTTATTTTATTATCTACTTTATTCTTCTCCGGGCCACCGCACAGGCGGATATCAGATATACCATACTCTTTAGCTTTATCGCTCCATCTACGGGTATGAACATCCTTCTGCCTGCCATAAACCTTTCCTTCATACAGTTTCCCCTGTGACCTGGCAGCATTCAATATAGCATTCGCTTTCTTTGCCCCTACATTTTCACCATCGATCAGGAGGCCTGTATTCTGTTTCTTGTGATTTGTATTTCCTACTCTCTTAGCCATTGCAAAAGCTCACATTCCTTCTCGTTAATGGATAACTTCCACCTCTCTTTTCCCTTCCGTGCGGTATTCTTATAATCTGTTACAGTTTCAAGACCACTCCTAATATAGGAAATATTATATTCGCGTTTATAATATCCCTCTTTCCACAGTTCCCGACTAAAATTACACATTTCGAGAACAGCATTTAAAAACTCTTCCGGTAAATCGTCCCTGATAGGATTCGACCACCATCCATCTGTTATATGTACCGTTCCAATCTTCTCCAAAACCGGAAGAAGGATTTTTGCTCTTCTCATATTTATTCTGAAACATAGTCCTTCATATGTCTCTATATCGTCTTCGAAATCGTTTAGGGGCTTATAACCTTCATCTATAAACTCACAGATAAGATTTTTGGAAAGCTTTCTGATATCAAATTCTGACTCCGGATTCTGTTTGAGCACCTTCATAAGAAAATCCGACCTTACATATCTGATCACCTTATGCAGGCCTTCTGCCTGATTCATAAAACGGATACTTCCCACTCTATCTATAAATCCATAGGGTATGCATTTAAGGTCCTCATCAAATGTATCCTGATCTATCTCTGTTTTCTTAAGATAATCTGAACCATATATATACATGAGGCCGAACAGATCCTGCTGGGCAAGATTAAGATGTAATGTATCTATGATCGCATTCGTTTCATCATCAAACAAAAATGCCGGCCATTTATTCGGACGGGATTTATCCGCCTCGATCAACCTTTCTTTAATAAGATTCTCTACCGGAACGTTAAAAATTTCCGACAGTTCGTAATATCTGTCCAGATTGAGCCTTGTCTTTCCATTCTCCCAGTTTTGCACCGCCACTACAGAAACATCCATCTTTTCGGCAAGCTGTGCCTGAGTTAATCCCGCCTCTTCTCTGCATCTCTTAATAAACGTACTCATATTCATCATCCTTAAAATATCATATAGCGTCTTTTTATAAAACAAAGTATAGCTTATTATTGCATAAAGTTTTAGTTTGTGTCAAAAAGCCCAAAAATAGCGGATACAGGTTTAGCTCCCATATCCGCAAGTTATCAATCCTGAAACCCCTCGTCTCTATTCTATTCCAATATAATTCACCTTCCAATATTTAAGTATTTTTACTGAATCCAATATGAATGCCATGTCCTATGCTTTTACTAATATGACCTTACTATCCCTTCATGCTCATTGTTCTGCACTTGTCCCGGATAGACCTTTCAAGCTCCCTGGACGCAATGCTCAAAGCATATTCGTTGTTCTTTATCAGGCAAATATATCGTGTCGGCATATCCTCCTTGAGCTTCAGGCGGCAGATATTATCAGCATTCCCGTCAAGAAACGGCTCAGGCACAAATCCGATGCCAAGACCGTTCTGCACCATAGGAAGTATCAGGTCGGCTGTTTCGACTTCGATATCAGGCTCAAACGGCAGACCGTTCTCGGAAAAAAAATCTCTGTAATACTCGTATGTTTTTGTTCCAGTGCTCAAAGCTATCAACGGGTATTTTGCTATTTCTTTTATACTGACCTCTTTTTTTGCAAGATGTTCAAATACATGACCGCATATTGCAGTTTCCCGGAAACTGCATATTTTTAAAGCATTAAGAGAGCCGATCTCATCGGCAGGTGTTGTAACGACTGCCAGATCGACCAAGCCCTTCTGTAAAGCTGTGATCGCCTGCGGTGT
>Ga0256404_1006310_pt1 | contig 19790 bp, 18 predicted proteins | sample RumenRJG_01DNA_FD_185990 | JGI IMG/M metagenome (GOLD analysis project Ga0256404, IMG submission 185990) | Bovine rumen microbial communities from Lethbridge, Alberta, Canada - RJG_01 | ecosystem: Host-associated > Mammals > Digestive system > Stomach > Rumen | place: Canada: Alberta | collected...
ATGAATAAAGCAATGAATATTCCTGAAAAATTTGATTGTATCAAAGAAGAAGATATTCCAACTTTAGTTAAGCGTGCTTTAAAGGAAGGTAATCCTGGTTATCCTGTTCCAAAAATAATGAACAAAAAAGAATGCGAAAAAGTTATACGTTCATTAATGAATTAAGATAAAAATACTTATTTATATTTTAAATAATGTATTAGAATAAAAACGATTAGTGAGGAGAAAAATATGAAAAGAATCTGTTTAGTTACTTTTGTAGTACCAATGCTATTTAGCCTCAGTTCATGTGGCAATGATGGTACTAATAGGAATTATTTCTCATTATGGGATAAAGAGTGCAGCGCCCTAGCTACTCTTCAAGAATTCGTTAAAGACGTTACAAATATCAATTCTGAACATTTCATTCCTGTTGAAGATAGAATCGCAACATTTGATATGGATGGAACATTTATTGGCGAACTTTATCCAACCTATTTTGAATATAACCTTCTTGAGTACCGCGTTTTAGAAGATGAATCTTATAAAGATAAAGCTCCTGAAGATGTTAGAAGCGCCGCTCAAACGATTAGAGATTACTCTCGCGGAGTCATAAGCAAATTCCCAGACCATTTTGATATGATTCACGCGAATGCTGCTGCTGAAGCATATAGTGGCATGTCTTTAGCGGACTTTGATAAATACGTTAAAGATTATGCAAAAAAAGATGCTAATGGCTTTAGCAATATGACCTATGCTCAATCTTTCTATAAACCAATGCTTGAAGTCTTTGATTATCTAAAAGATTATCAATTTACAAGCTATGTTGTTTCTGGTTCGGATAGATATATTTGCCGCGCTTTAACCGAATCTTTAGGCATCCAACCAAACCGTGTAATTGGAATGGACGTCAAACTTAAATCATCTAAACAAGGTGATAAAGATGGCGTTGATTACACTATGGGAAGTGATGAATATTTAATCAGAACCAACGAACTGATCATTAAGAATTTAAAAACAAATAAAGTTAAACAAATCTCACAAGAGATTGGCAAAGTTCCAGTTCTTTCCTTTGGAAATAGTAGTGGAGATTCGGCGATGCATAACTATTGTAAGGGCAACGATAAATATCGTAGTGAAGTCTTCATGTTAATCGCAGATGATGATGTAAGAGATCATGCTAATTTAGAAGAAACTGCAAAAAGAAAAGCAACTTGGGAAGAGAATAAATACAACATCATTTCTATGAAAAATGACTTTAAAACGATCTATGGATTTGATGTAGAAAAAACCGAATTTCATTTCGATGATTAATCACTAAAATAGATGGATTTAGATTAAGCCGCCAATAGGCGGTTTTCTCTTTTATTAAGTTGTGCATTTTATTTTGCGCAAGTATTAACCGTATAAAACAAACAAAATTTTGTAGTTGAAAGAATTGCTTTTCTAAAGAAAAAGAACATAATTGATATTTGCTTATGATACCTACGCTTATCATTGCTATAACAACTTTTGTTCTAATAACTGCTTCGATAATATTCTTTCCTAGCATCAAAATCGGTAAAGTTAAAATTGATTTATACTGGGTTATCGCTTTATTAAGCGCAATTATACTTATCGCTTTTTCATTTGCTCCGATAAAGACTGTATATGAACAATTTACTAGTTCGAATGCAATCAATCCTTTAAAAATATTAATCTTATTTTTCTCAATGACCATTTTGTCCATCTATTTAGATGAAGTTGGACTATTTAAATATTTAGCAGTCTTAGCTACGAAGAAAGCAAAGAGTTCGCAGTTAGGATTATTCTTTATTTTTTATGCATTAACATCTGTTCTTACGATCTTCACCTCTAATGATATTGTTATTTTGACTCTTACCCCTTTTATTTGCTTCTTTGCTAAACGTACAAAGATCAATCCTCTTCCATATTTAATTGCTGAATTTGTCGCAGCGAACACTTGGTCGATGATGTTTGTAATTGGTAATCCTACAAATATCTATTTAGCAACATCGGCAGGCATTAGTTTTATTCCATATTTAAGAGTAATGTTTTTGCCAACTATCCTTGCTGGTTTGGTTGAGATTATCATCATTTATCTTTTATTCAGAAAACAACTTAAAAATCCAATCGTTATAAACGAAGAAGATTACCAAATTGAGAGTAAGTTAGATTTGATATTTGGAGTGATAATACTCGGGATTTGCCTGGCTTTTCTTATAATTAGCAGCTATATCAATATTGAAATGTGGCTCATATCCTTATCGTGTGCAGGGGCCTTAATTATATTCTCATTTATCACTAGAGTAATCACAAAAAAGCATTGGGAATATTTAGGTGTATCATTTAAAAGACTTCCTTATCCATTGATTCCTTTTTTCATTTCGATGTTTGTTATTGTTGTTGCATTAAGTGAACAAGGTATCGCTTCTTCGTTAAGCAATGTGCTAGCTAATGGTAATCCAATTTTTGTTTATGGATTCTCATCATTTTTAGCTTCTAATCTTATCAACAATATTCCGATGAGTATTTTATTCTCGGTTTTACCTAATGGTTTAGATGCGGTTAGTTATTCAAAAGCAATATACGCGAGCATTATTGGTAGTAATATCGGAGCATTCTTAACTCCTATCGGAGCGCTAGCTGGAATCATGTTTTCTTCATTATTAAACAAATATGAAGTTAAGTTTTCATTTTTAGATTTTGTTAAATATGGTGTTATAGTCGCTATTCCAACTATCTCAATGGCATTATTAGGCTTATTTATAATTACTCTTTAGTAAATATTAATATTTATTGTGGCACTTTCGTGACGATTGATAGAATATAATATAATCAACACTTTATGGATTGATTATAAGTTGAAAGAGGTGTCGATATGAAAAAATCTAAATTCCTTACAGTACTTGCTATTCCTTTTTTAGTTGCGGGATGTAGCCAAGAACAAACGTCATCATCTTCTCCTACTAGTGGAGTTGAACCACATGAAAATACAAGGGTGGAAGTCGATGTTAAAATGGCTTCAAACTTTGCCGATACGATCGGTGAAGGCGAATTCACTGCTAAATGCGTATACGACGATGACTGGTTCTTTAAAGATTCTTCAAAGATCAATTATGAACTTGCTCTTGCTTCTGCTATGACAGGTGGAGCATCTTACGCTAATGATTTAGATAAGACTGGTAAAAAGATTACTGATTTTTTAGAAGCAACTGGTTTTAGTAATATCGAAAGAAATTATTATTATGAAAATGCTCTTACATTAACCGATTCAATGGGAGCAATTATCGGTGAAAAAACCATCTATGATAAGAATGGTCAAGATTACACTCTTTTAGCAGTTTTCCCGAGAAATGCCGGTTATTTTAATGAATGGTATGGCAATTTCAACATTGCTACAAATGGTGTACACACTGGATTTATGCTCGCTAGAGACGAAGTAGTCCGTTTCATGAAACACTACATCTCTCATAACGAAATCAAAGGCAAATTAAAAGTTTGGACTGCTGGTTATAGTAGAGGTGCTGCAACCATTAACTTATTTGGTGGTTTCCTTGCTGATGGAAGTTCATATTTCGGTGATGATGTCTCTTTAAGTGTTGATGACATTTATGCATATACAATCGCCACCCCATCAACTATTCCAATGGTTATTGATAAGAATATTGTTTTAAGCGTATCTGATCCTCGTGGCGGTGATTATCACGATACTGATGTAAAAGGATACGAATATACTGCTGGTGGTCGTATTTCTCCAATCAGCCATAGATATGACTTTGTTCATAACTTTGTTGCAGTTGGTGATTATGTCACTAAACTACCATTGTCCGATTGGGGATTTACTCGTTATGGTTTAACTGAAGACATCGTTTTCGGCGAAGAAAAGATGCTTTCATATCTAAAAGAAATTTCACCATCTACCGCTGCTATGTTTGATGGTGGTAGAAGCTACGTTACAGAAGAACCTACAAAAACATTTAATTTTGATACCTTCGAAGTCGAAGATGGTGAAACCAAGATGTCTCCTAACGAAGTCTTTGATTCTCACATCAAGTCACTTCTAAATTTAGTCCCTAACGTCGAAGAATTAATAACAAAAGGTTATATAGATGTCGTTGCTTCTTTAGTTGCAGCCGCTGGATGCGATACAAATGCATTCATGGATGGTATTAAAAACACTGATAAAGCTACTCTTGTTAAAGCCTTAGCTTTCACATATATTTCCGAAATTGCCGAAGAGCAAGAATTAAGCGATGCTGAAGCAACTTCAAATTTAGTAATGGATTTATTTGGTCTTTTAGGCAAAGACGTTGGTGATCATGAATCTTATACTGACCAACAATTCTTAAAAGATGTTTTCGATTTATTAATTAATGATTATCAAAAAGACGAAGCTTCTAAAGAACGTCTTGAAAAACTAGTTTCCTTAATTCCTGGTGCTTATGGTCAATTATTTTTGAAACTTGCTAAATACGCAGATGAAAATCATATTACAGTTACCTACGTTGATGATTTGCTCTTCTTAGTTGCTTCTTTCTTTAACGCAAATAAAGAAGACGAAGATATTCAACAATTGTTATCTAACTTAGTTGATATAATTCCAACTGCTTATTATTCGATTATTTGGTCTGTTGCAAAAATTAATAGAGATGATTACGAAGACGATAAATCTGCGACAAAAGCTGCTGTTGGCAATATCTTAACATTCTGTGTAGAAGGCTATGATGACTTGTCAGCTGCCGGTTTTAGATACTCATTATTATCAATTGCTGGTTTTGGACTCTCAGGTTGTCCAAAATTAATAGATCTTGTCTTTAACGGTGCAACTGATTCAAATGGTCAAAAAGTTGTTCGTGAACCTCATAAATTAAGCGAAACAATGGAAGAATTTTTAAAGGTTGCTTTAAAAGATTCTGAGACAGGCGAAGTCCCATCTCTTAAAGAAGCCGCAAATGAAAATTTAATCGCCGTCTTAACAAACTGCGAAAGCGATAAAAATAGAACTTATGTTAATGGCGTTAAGGAAAAAATCGAACAATTTAAGGACGTCTTAATGGCTTTCTTATTTGATCATAGCAAAGGTTATAGTTTAAAAGCCGATATTGATCGCGTTTTAACCTTCTATAACAGCATCACTTTCTTAGCACCATCACATTTCTCTGAAATGTATTATTGCTATCTTAAATCAAAACAAGCATAGTATTTAATTAATTAACTATCTAACATGGAAATAGCTAAAGTAATAATCGAATTATTAGTTGGTCTAGTTGTTTTTGTCACTGGGATGAACATGATGTCCCACGGTTTAAAAGACAGTGCTGGTAAATCGATTAGAAAATTATTTCGCAAGATAAAAAACAACAAAATAGCTGCTGCTGGTATTGGAGCAGGAACAACTGCCATTATTCAATCTAGTGGTGCAACAACTGTCATGGTCGTCGGCTTTTTAAGCGCCGGGGCACTAACATTTGCTCAAGGCTTTTCGGTCATGCTTGGTGCTTTCTTAGGCACAACTGTAACAGGCTTACTTGTTTCATTATCATCGTTCTCATTCTCAATTTTCTTAATGGGAATAGCTTTCATTGGTTTTGTTCTTGGTTTCTTTAAATCGAGTACAGTTAAAAGTATTGGCGAAATCCTTGTAGGCTTTGGAATTTTGTTCTTTGGTCTAGAAGCGATGAAGAGCGCATTTGCTAATGCTGAAATTCAAAAAGCATTAATTGAAATGATCTCGACCATTAATTTCCCACTTCTTTTATTGCTTATTGGAGTAGTGCTTACCGCTATTACTCAATCGAGCAGTGCAACAAACGGTATTGTCATCGTAATGGTGGCAGCCAATCCAAGTTTATTATCATCAGGATTTTACCTTGTTTTAGGTGCGACAGTCGGTGCTCTTATGCCGACGATTTTGGCCGCGCTTAAGAGTGACATTTTAGCGAAGAGAGTTACATATTCGACCCTGATTTGCCGGGTTTTTGGTGCTTTACTCGCTACAATTGTTATTTGGATTTTTGCTAATCCTCTCTTCAGTTGGCTCGACTCATTTGAGCAAAAAGACACTGGCATGATTTTGGCAATTTTCACCATTATCTATAACCTCATTTATATCATCATTATGCTTCCATTAACTACACCCATTGAGAAGTTAGCAAACAAGATATTTATCGATAAAGAACAAGAGAAAAAGAAACAATCTTTACGTTATATTAATGACAATTTATTAAACACTCCATCAGTAGCAATTATTCAGGTTAAAAAAGAAATTGAGTCAATGTTAGAAATGGCAAAGGTAAATACATTCCTAGGTTTAGATGCAATTTTTGAACATGATTTATCAAAAGCTAAAGAAATTGAAGATCGAGAAGAAACAATCGACTTTATAAATAATGAAATAAGCAAATACCTTATCCTCTTATCTTCAAAAGCAAACATTGAAGACAATGAAAAAATTGGTGCTTATTATCATGTCATTAACGATATTGAACGTATTGGTGACCACGCTTATAACTTTTTAGAAACTGCAAGAAAACTTAATGATGAGGAATTATCATTTTCTGACACTGCTAAAAAAGAATTCTCAACATTTGTTGATATCTTAAAAGAGATGTTTGCCATTTCTGAAAAAGTCTTTATGAATAGAGCAACAAACGACTTACAAAAGTTACATGATTTAGAACAAAAGACAGATGTATTAAAAGACGAACTAAGCGATGCTCATTTTGAAAGAATTAAAAGAAATGAATGTAAGAACGAATTATCACCATTCCATTCTACGCTTTTAAGTGAATTAGAAAGAGATGCCGATCATTTAACCAATATTGGTTATTCTATCGTTAACCCAACCGGTGATGATATCGATCATTTAGAAAAAAGAGTCGTTGAGGAAATTTAAAAATGATTGCTTCCATCATTATTTTTGCTGTTGAAATATTAATACCAATTATATTTTCTATTGGGGCAATATCAGCTAAAGCTAGCGAATTTGGTGCTTTACCAACATACATGTATTTCATCATTTACACTTTATGCGTTATGGGTGGAATAGGTTGTATTGTTTGGAATGCGATTCACATTAGAAGAAATAAAGCAAAAGGCATTACTGGTTTAGTCTTTTCTATCGTTGATGTTATAACAGGAATTATCTTCTTAGCACTTGGTGCATTTTTACTCATTTTAATCATCGCGATTATCTCTTCATTTAAATAAAAATCTAATAAATTATTAGCGAATCTCCGGTTGCTGCGGAGATTTTTTCTTTAGTAACAAATAAAAATTATTTATTACTATATTTTTAACTCTTCTTAGGTTTATAATACATATTACTTATGAAGCAGAATCTCAGTAAAACAAAAATCGTTGTTTTCCTTCTCATGCTCTTCGAGCTTCTCGCAATTGGAGCATTTGGGGTTATCTATTACAACAACTTTTTTGAATTACAACAAATAGTTACTGTTCCAATGATTTATATTGGAATTTCTGTCGTTGTTGGACTCAATGCGATTTTGCTTTGGGTTGAGGTTATCATCTTCTCGAATATTAGACATAAAACCGATTTAAAAGCCGCTGACCTTATTGGAGCAGATATTCAAGAAGCATATAATTTCGGTATGATTGGCTTAGTCATCGTTGATGAAAACAATATGGTTTTATGGGTCAACGAATTATTTAAAGAAAGATCAATCGATATTTTGGATGTCAATATTATTGAATGGCAACCTGCTCTTCAAGATTTAATCGGCGCTCCATCAAGCACGATTGCAAAGGTCGAAATCAACACTCGTAACTATGATGTTAAATATTTAGCAGATGCTGGTTTATTCATCTTTAAAGATGTCACTGAATATGAGACGATCTATTCATATTCTCGTAAACAAGCTGTTGTTGTTGGAACAATCATGATCGATAACTATTCAGATTTATCGGTTAATGCTGATGATAGTAACGACGTTATTTCTAAAGTTCGTAATGCGATATTCGAGTATGCGCGTGATCACCAAGTTTTAATCCGCCGTTATCGTAACGATAGTTATTTCATGATCTGTAACTATGAGTCATTGAAGAAAATGATTGATGACAAATTCTCAATTCTTGAAACAATTCATAAGATTGGCGAAAAAGAAGATACTCCTCCAACATTATCAATTGGTATTGCCCACGACTTCCCAGATGTCGTTAAACTTAACGAAATGGCTAACTCCGCTATCGAGATTGCTATGTCTCGTGGTGGTGACCAAGTCGTTGTTTCTAGATATGGTCAAGACTTGATGTTCTTTGGTGGAAAATCCGAAGCTCAAGAGAACCGTAACAAAGTTAAGGTTCGTGTTATGGCTGACTCAGTCATATCTTTAATCAAGAACTCTAGCAATGTCTTAATCATGGGCCACACGATGGCGGACATGGACGCGATTGGCGCATGTTTAGGCATGAAGGCTATTTGTGAATATTGTGGCAAGCCATCTTCTATCATCTATGATCCAAAATTAACTGAAAAGAAAACTAGAGGTGCAATTACAACCACCTTCTCTAGAGAAGATATTTCAAAGATTATGGTTTCACCAAGTGAAGCTCTCGATAGAATCAAAACTAATACTTTAGTTATTGTCGTTGACGTTCACCGTCCAAGCATGACTTTAGCACCTAAAGTATTAGAAAAAGCTACTAAGGTCATGGTCATTGACCATCATAGAAGAAGTGAAGAATTTATTGAATCACCAGTCTTCTCTCATATCGATCCAAGCGCTTCATCCTCATGTGAACTTGTCGCTGAATTTGTGCGTTACTCAAGCGTGAACCCACGCATTGTGATTCCATCATCATATGCGACGGTTATGTTGTCTGGCATCTTTATGGATAGTAACTACTTCAAGTCAAAGACTTGTGGTATTAGAACGTTCGAAGCTTCAATGATTCTTAAAGAATTCGGTGCAGATAACTCTGCTGCTGACGATTTCTTAAAAGACGAATTCGAAGAATATACATTAATCACCAAGATTATTTCAACTTTAAAGACCCCATATTATGGTGTTGTCTATTGTGTTGCAGATGAAGACGATATTATCGAAGCTGCAACGCTTGCTAAAGTCGGTAATCAATGTATGCAGATGCGTGGAGTTAATGCCTGCTTTGTCATTGGTAAAACTGCAGTTAATGAAGTTAGAATCTCCTGTCGAAGCGATGGTTCAATTAACGTTCAATTAATTGCTGAAAAACTAAATGGTGGTGGTCATTTCACTCAATCTGCCGCTTCATTTAAAGGCACGACAATCGATCGAGTTGAATCTAGATTATTAGATGTCTTAAATGAATATTTAAATGATGCTAGAAATAAGCAAGAAAGGTAAGCTATGAAAGTCATATTGTTAAAAGATGTTAAAGGTATTGGTAAAAAAGACCAAATCGTCACTGTTAAAGATGGATATGCTGCTAACTATTTGATTCCTCATGGTCTTGCTGTTAGTTATTCAACTAAATCATTAGAAATCCTCGATAAACAAAAAGCAGATGCTGCTGAAGAAGTTAGACAAAACACTTTAAAGGCTCAAGAGGTTGCTAAGAAACTAGAAACAATAACTCTAGAATTTGAAGCACAATGTGGAGCGGATTCAAGAATGTTTGGTTCAATATCGACAAAACAAATCGAGCAAGAATTAAAAGCTAAATATGGCATTGAAATTGATAAACGCAAGTTTATTGATAAGGTAGCAGTTGATAGATTAGGATATACAAAATTACACATCGAATTATATAAAGGTGTCATTGGCATCGTTACAGTTCACGTTAGTGAGAAGAAATAAATATGGAAAAGAAAAGGGAAAAGAGAAGGTTGGATTTGCCTCATAACACCGAGGCAGAAAAAGCAGTTCTTGGAGCGATGATTCGTTCCAATTCTATTTTTGCTGACTACATTTATAAATTAGATGTCGAAGACTTCTACGAAGAAAACGAAAACCATCGTGTCATTTTTGAAGCGATGCAAAAGCTTAATAAAGCCGGCACACCTGTCGATAGCCAAACCATTACAAACGAACTAATCAACGCGAATAAATTAGAGATTTCTGGCGCTCCAGAATATTTAATCGATTTAGCGGATTCAATTATTACCTTCGAAAACATTGAAACATATTTAAATATCGTTCTCGATCAATCCTTATTAAGAAGACTTCTTAAAACTATGGAAAGCATCACGAACGAATATTACACAAAAGAGATCAGCTCGATTCCAGCTTTTATTGATGAAACTGAAAAACAAATCATCAGTGTTACCGGAAAAAGAAGAACATCAGATTTCCAATCTTCAAAAAATATCACTGATGAATTATCAAAAGAATTTGAAACATTAAAAACAACAAATGATGATTCAAGAGTCACAGGTACCCCAACTGGATTCCCAAGACTCAACATGCTCACTCACGGTTTCCAAAAAGGCGAGATGATTATTCTTGCTGCTCGACCAGGTGTTGGTAAAACTGCACTCTCACTAAATCTAGCATTTAATGCGGCAAGACACAACGTCCCAGTTGCCTATTTTAGCCTAGAAATGCCGGCAAAAATGCTCTTTAAACGTCTTATCAGCGCGGATTCAAATGTTAAGTTTGATTCGCTTTTAACAGGCTATGGAGTTAACCAAAATGTTCGTTTAAAACTCCAACAATCTTGTGACGCTTTATCTAAGACAAAAATCTTTATCGATGATACAAGTGGTATTCAACTCGGTGACCTTGTTGCTAAATGCCGTAAACTCAAAAAAGAACAACCTGATTTAGGTTTAATTGTTGTCGACTATATTGGTTTAGTTAGCACAAATATCAAAGCTAAGAATGAATCTCGTCAACTTGAGGTTCAATTGATTTCGCAAACACTTAAGAAGCTTGCTCTTGAATTAGAAGTTCCAGTTCTTGGTGTTGCCCAGCTTAACCGTAATGTTGAATCTAGAGGTGGAACACCTCAACTAAGCGACCTTCGTGAATCTGGTTCTATCGAGCAAGATGCTGACATTGTTTTGATGCTTCACGAAAATAAATTAGGTGAATCAACCACATCTGATTCCAAAAAATCAATTTTTGAAAAACAAGATGCACAAGTTCAACAAAAGCAACAAGAGATTGCTCAAAAGGATGGCGGTCCAGATACAAAGATTGTAAATCTTCTTATTGTTAAGAATAGATCTGGTCGTACTGGAACCGTTCCATTATTATTTAGAAAAGATTATTGTAAATTTGATTCTCCAAGTAGAGAATCCGAAGAACAAATTAGAGCTCTTGAGTCTGAAAGAGTTAATTATTTTAACCGAGACTAATGAAAATAATCGTTGTCGAATCAGGCTCTAAAGGAAACGCGACCTTGATATATGATGAGGGTCGCCTTCTTTTAATTGATATGGGAATTACTCTCACATCACTTAAAAGCGCCTTAAAGACAATCGACAAGAAATTAATCGATATCGATGCTTTGTTATTAACGCATTCACATACCGATCACACCAAGGGCGTGCAATATCTAGATCCATTACCAATTTATTGCACTAAAGAAACATATAAAGGAAACAATGTAAATGTCATTGAGCCATATGAGAAATTTATGGTTGATCATTTTGTTATTACTCCAATATCAGCTTCTCATGATGCAAGTGGTACAGTAGGATTTGTTATCAAAAACAAGAAAGAGAAACTTGTCTATATGACTGATACAGGAATGATTCCAGACAAATCTCTTTCTAAAATGAAGAATGCTGACTATTACATCATTGAATCTAATCACAACATCAAAAAATTACATCAAACGAATCGTCCTGCTTCATTAAAATTAAGGATTCTTTCTGATGAAGGTCATCTATCTAATGAAGCAAGTGCAATCTATATGTCCGAATTAGTCGGCGACAAAACAAAAGAAATCATTTTGGCTCATCTTTCTGAAGAAGCAAATGATCCAGAATTAGCTTTAAAAGCCTATAAAAAAGTATTCCAAAAATGTCGTATTGATTTAGATAAAATTAACCTTCATTGTGCAAAGCAGCATGAGATGGTATTAGGAGGAAAATAACCGTGAATTACGAAGAATTTAGCGATTTAGAAGAGATTTTCGACTCTAAATTTATCAAAGGATTTCGTTATCCTACTGGCGAGACTTTTTACATCGAACCAGCCTTCTATACTCAAATCATGTCGCTTAAAGAAATCTATCCAAACGAATTTCCAAAAGTTCTTGCTGAAATGAAAAGAAAAACTCTCGAAAAGAAGCTTGTTTCGTTTGTTTATGACTATGAAAACCCTTTTCATCCAGTTGAAGGCTCAATCTATTTAGAAATTACTGATATAACCGATCCAATCAAGGTTTTTTACGAAGATAAATCACGTGGTTCAGACTACGGCGACTAATTTATTTTTGTCAATATCGTAGATAAAATGTATAATATTTCTACGAGGTTTTGATATGGACATAACAGTAATTGGTCTTAGTCATATCGGTCTAGTTGACTCATTAGTACTCGGGTCATATTTTAACCATATCATCGCCTTTGATGAGGATAAAGATGCTGTTTCTCTTTTAAGAGAAGGTGTCTCTCCTTATGAAGAACCATTCGTTCAAGATTTATTAAAAGAAACCAAGACTTATGTCCGTTTCACTTCAAATATTAAAGATGCTATTCGACCAGCAGCCTATGTTTCTATTGCAGTCGATACTGACTTTAACGAAGACGGAACATTCGATTTAACAAAATATTACGAGGCTTTAGATTTAATCGCGAAGAACGCTACTCAAGATATGGTCGTATTCATTCGTTCATTTGTTCCACCTGGTACAAATAGAAAGACCAAAGCTTACTTAGAAGAAAACTCCTCGTTTAAGTTTACTGTTATCAACATTCCGTCATTTGGTTCACAAGGTAGCTTAGTTGAATCTATCGTTACTCCAGCAAGAATTATTATTGGAGTTGATTCACCAGAAACAGGCAAGAGAATGAAATCAATTCTTTCAGCTTCTTATCCAAAGAAAGCTCCTGTTATGATCACTTCTCCAGAGAATGCTGAATTAATCAAACTATCAAACAACATTTATGTTGGAATGCATGTTTCATTCATTAATTCTATCGCTAGACTAGCAGATGTTTATTCTGCAAATATTGATACTATTTCAAATGGCTTGTCTATGGATCCAAAAATCAATGGAAGTCTTTTACATGCTTCTTTAGGTTATGGAGGTTCAATGCTTCCATTCTCAATTACTAAAGAGCCTGCTGATAAAGATGCGATTGATTATTATAATTCTGACTTACTTAGATCAACCGTTTATTCTAATAGCTGCCAAATCAAATATTTTATCGATAAGATTTATGAAAGATATCGTTCAGTATCCGCAAAGAAGATTGCTATTTTAGGTGCGTCATTTAAAGCGGGTACAGAAGATATCAGAAATTCCCCAGCTTTATATGTCATGCGTTTCCTTTTAGATAAAGGCGCGTACATACAACTATACGATCCACTTGCTGAAGATAAGATTCAAAAATATTTCTCAAGACACACGCACATTTCATATTTCGATTATCCAAAAGATGCGATGAAAGGCGCTGACTTCTGCCTTATCTTAACAGATGCAAAAGAGTTTAAAGAACTAACTGTTAAAGACTTCAAAGAGAATTTAAGAAAACCAATTATCTTCGATGGTAAGAACTTGTATTCATTAGCGGATATGGAAGGAACTGAATACCATTCAATTGGTAGAAGAACAGTTCAACTAAAATCACCATTAGACGATAAATAAAATAATTTGTACCTATAAGAAAAATCCAGGATCTTCCCTGGATTTTCTCTTAAAGATAAATATCTTTTCTGTGTCCAATTGATATAGCAAGTACGATTAATTCGGCATCTTGTATTAAACATATAACTCTATAATCACCAATACGGTATCGCCATCTACCTTTTAAGTTACCAACAAGCGATTTCCCGTGTTGTCTAGGATTGTCAGAGTTATCTATGTTCTTTTTAAGCCAACTTGTGATGAGGTGTTGAGAATAAGCATCTAATTTATGAAGCTGTTTACGAGCATTTTTGCTCAACAACACTTTGTACATTATTTCAAATTCAATTCTTCAATAACCTCATCGAGTGTATATGTTTTAGGGTCTTTAAGGTATTCGGCATATGCTTTATCGAAGACTTCTAAATCATATTTTTCTTCGAGCATTTCAAAAAATGCATCTTTCATTGCTTGGTTCATGGACACTTTGTTTGCTTTAGCAAACTTCTGCAGTGCGTTATATTCTTCACTGCTCATACGAACTGATAAAACGCTCATAATATGCCTCCTTGACTACAAGTGTAGTCTATTTGATAAGATAAATCAATATTTATCCTATGAATCCTCTCAATTGGTTTGAGGGTCCAAAAATACGCGGATATGTTTGTTAAAAAATGCTCCAATCATATAACAGGGAGCATTTGATTTTTTTATTTCTTAAGAGGTTTTACATCGACCACTTTGCTTTCTTTTAGTGGTGGATATAATTGAGCATTTTCAGGTCTAAGTAACTTCATGGATAACCACATAATTCTTACACCTAATAGTAATGGGAACATTACTTGAGAGAATGAAGTTATTAAGAATCCTAAACCGGTTGTCAAGATAGCTGGAGTGATTGTTGTCCAATAAACAATCTTTTGAGTTTCCCATAAGCCAAACCAGTTGAGGTTATTTTTACCTCTGGTAAGAATCCAAAGCATGAAGCCCATGAAGATGGTGATACCAGCGTTGATACCTGCCATCATTAGAGTGGTTTGCCAGGATAATTTTAGACGATTATTATCGTAGGCTTTACGATAGAAATATCTCCAGTTTTCCCATGATTTAGCAGTGGTCTCACCTTTGATAGAATTGATGGTCCAACCATCTGGTAAGTTTTGATAATCACCATAAATGGTGCCGATTGATTGTCCGCTTTGTTTTGCAGCAGCATAAACATAAATGGTGACGGAATCATCAGTGAAGAGAATAAAACTATAAGTTCTATTAGCTCTTGTTGGATTGCCATCTTTATCGGTTGATGGGAATGTAGTGATGGTTTTATATAATTCATCATTCATCTTGATAGATGGAATGTAGTAAACACCTAAATCTGGGAAGGAATCTCCGCCTTCTACTGGATGATAGTGGATATAGCAGTTATTTCCTGATGCATCAGTAGTAGTGAATGTTTCATTCCATTTCTTTTCATCAACGACAAGTTTATGGTTTTTAATCTCCATAGTGATTCCGTTGGCGTCGATCTCTTCAAGGAATCTTTGAGAAGAAACATCCATTTGATAAGAGTTAGCAGAAACAAGAGCATCACCTTCTCTAGTGAATGTTTGAACAAATATTGGGATGATTGCTAAAAGCATTGCAAGAATAAACATTGGTACAGCAAAATACCATGGTTTTCTTCTACCGCCTTCAACACAGGCGTGATTGGATAATAGTGAACGTAATATTAATTTAAAGTTTTTCATAAGCGTTAATATCTTATCAAACAAAACTGATTATTTAAATAATAAATTTCTAGAAGAATATTTATTGCCGTTAAATAATGTGATAGAATATTGCCTACAAATGGGGTCGACCTAGTTTCGACAGGGTTGATTGCCTGGCAATAACTGCAGCTGGCTGGTAACCATTCTACCAAACAAAAATAACTGACAACAGTTATATGAGAGCTCCAAGAGCTCAATCACTCTGCTTAGCATAAGCTACCCGATATAGGGCCCGACACTAGTTGCCGGACAGAGCGCCACTTGAGGTTTTAGCCTTTCACGCTCAAGGATGGTGTCATACCAAAAGGATAGGGAAACATAGTTGACTCGCTAAAGTTGACCGAAATTTAATGAGTCTCGCGTGACTAGTTACGATATACGAATGCACGTTAAATAATAAATATCGTCTAAGCTGTAGACGTTATTGTGGGGCCTTCTCTGGACACGGGTGCAATTCCCGCCGACTCCACCAAAAAGAATTTATAGACGACTTGTCGTCTTTTTTCTTTATAATATTAGTTGCATGAAAATCAAAGTAGTTGCTGTAGGCAAAATAAAAGAACCTTATTTAGTAGAAGGAATCAACGAATATTTGAAAAGACTTTCAGCATATTCAAAAATTGAAATTGTTGAAGTTAATGATTCGAAAGTCAAAGATAATCCAAATGATTCAGATATTTTAAAAGTTAAAGTTGAAGAAGGCGAAAGGATCTTATCAAAGATAAAAGTAACTGATTACGTCATTAATCTGGATTTGAATCAAAAACAATTCGATAGCGTGGAATTTTCTAAATTCCTTGAATCAAAATTTGTTGAAGGCGGTTCTTCAATTACATTTGTAATAGGGGGATCATATGGTTTATCTGATGCGGTTAAGCAAAGAGCAAACTACGCAATTACTCTTTCGAAAATGACTTTCACTCATCAAATGACTCGTCTAATTCTTTTAGAACAAATTTATCGTGGATTTAAAATATTAAATAACGAAACTTATCACAAGTAATTATAATATCAATATGGCTTCCAAGACTTTCCAAGAAGAATATGAATCAATAGGTACGTTTCTAGTCCTCGAACTTTTAGCGTTAGTTAGCTTTGGTTTAGGTGGCGTATCTTTAATTTTCCAATTTGCTGGTTTTATCATTGCTTTAGTTGCCACATTTTTTGCATTTAAAAATTATTCAAAAGAGGATCTTAAACCAATCGCTTTGATTGCTGTTCCTCTCTTATTAATGTCGATTTTTACTTCATTTGGAAAATTCTTTGAATCGTATAATATCCTGGCAAAACTCGGTTCATTTTTATCTTTGATCTCGTTTTTAGCGATTGGATTATCTGCAAGAAGACTTAAATCATTCTCAACTAAAAATGCCATTCTTTGTATTGGTGGAGGTTTAGCTTTAGTTACTTTGGTTAGTAGCGTTTCTACCTGGGTTCAATATGGCCTATTTTATCCATTAATCCATAAGAATGCAGCGAACTACTATTACGACGGGAACCTCTACTCAATTCTTAATGAAATGAGTTGGTTAAATGGTTTTAAATTTGAAGAAGTATCACAAAATTATGGTGGTCTATTTGCTTTGTTATGTGCCTGCATGCTTGCTGGTCTACTTTATGTTAAACCAAAAGAAGACAAAGTTATGTTTATATCGTTAGCGGTTATTGGAGGTATTGGACTTATCTCAATTCTTTCAATTCCTAATTTCTATGCTTTGGTCTTCTTTGTTATCGCGTTCTTAGGTGCTTTATATTACCGCTTCTTAAAAGATAACAAAATTGCAAACAACATTTTGAAATATGCCTTATTAGTTGTTGTAGGTATTGTGGTGGTGATGGTTGTCGTTGCAATGCTTAATGTAAGTGCAGAAGGAGTGCATAACTTTATTGCAAATTCTTCTTTCATGAATCGTATCTTTAATTCAAATAGAATTATGATTCTAGTTAATCCAATCTTAGAAGCGGCCTTAAAACCATTTAATTTATTTGGTATAAACACTACTCAATATATCAATGGTTATAAGATTCCTGATTCAGCAATTCTTTCAAGCACTGGAGTGTTCGAAGTTGAAATTATTAAAGAAGGCGGAATCATCGCTTTCATCTTATTCATTGTCTTTGCTTTCTTTGCTTATGAATCATTTGGAAGATATTTAAGAAAATCAAAAGATGCTGATTACGTTAAAGTCATCTTTTTAACTTTATTATTAGGATTTATTTTCTATTCAACCTTATGCTCAGATGTCTTCCCAGTTACTCATAATGAAACAGCATATTATCCATTTACTAGATCACTTCCATTCTTTGTGATGATTTTCATTATTGGATATACGATCCTTCCTGATGGAAAAGAAGAGATTACTTATGCAAGTGGTCCAGTTGAGAGCGAGAAAAAAGAGAAGAAAGAAGTTATCGATGATGATTATTCTTTTGATGATGTTAAGGAGGAAGAGATTATATGAAAAAAAGATATTTAACATTGTTAATGCTTGCTCCTTTACTCGCTTCATGTTCGAAGACAAGTGAACTATATGCAGATTACGCTTATAACTCTCCTAATTTCATGAAGAATTATTTCGTTGAGAAAAACGGTGTTGATAAATTAGAAATAAATGAAACAACCAGTTTTACTTTAATTGATGGAATTGGTTATTCATCTATGAACTCACTAGATGGAATTAGAAAAGAAGATAATGAAGAAGGATATGCTTGGTCTAATCCTTTGGATTATTCTTCTGAATATGGAAGAAATAATAATCTTACAAAATTAGATAATTCTTTCGCATATGGATATCTTTCCAAACTATATGATGGAAGAGTTAGATGCGAAGGCAAATTCCAATTATCGAGAGTACAATTAGATAAATATGGCTACGCGACATATTTCCCAAAGAAATTAGAAGATTATAAATTCTTCTCATTCTCTCTTCGTGGAGCGACTGATTATGACAATACTTCAACGGATCCATCCCCATTAAGAGGAAATGTTGTCGTTGATGTTCATCTTAATTTCTATAAACATATCGTCAATTCATCCGCTTATGATGTTGTTACATTCAATTTAAATAATGTCATTATCCCTTGTGATAATGGTGGCGACACCAACTTGGTCACAATTTATTTAGCGGACGATATCATGATCGATGGCCAACTCAACCGCATCTATAACTATGGCGGAAACATTCTTACTGATACAGTCGCGATGAGCATGAGTTATGAACTTAAAACAACTCGTCCTGATCTAAGCGATGATTCGTCGGTCGAAAGCGATCATCACTTCGCGGTGATGCTTTACGAAGTATTGTTACCAAAATCAACTTGGAGATAAAAAGGAAAGGAAGCAATTGCTTCCTTTTTAAATCGTTAGCCACTCACCGATTTCGAAGTCGGCTTTATCATCATCGAAAATTAACGTTCCTTTTGCAGGAGTGAATGTCAATTCAGAGAAATAGATTTTTCCATTGATGTTATATAGATCAACTCTGACAAACGGGAATTCTTTTGCCATCTCTTCAGCGAGTTTAACCATCGCATCCCAATTGTCTGGTTTATTTACACCTTCATCACGTTTATGCCAGCCATTGAACTGGGCTCCATCAAATGGTGTCCAATCGATGTAATAATTGTTGTATCTAATATCGACTACTCGACCAGTTACAACATACATATATTTTGCTTTACCATTAAAGACATGAATTTTGTATTCAGTTGGTAAATTTCCGTCAAATCCCAGATATTTTTCAATAATGATCTGTGGTTTAATTGGAGAATAATGACGCTCCATCGTCATCTTTCCATAGTTAGTTTTAAGCCATTTATTGAATTTCTTTTTTGAAGCTTCTTTATCAAATTTTGCTTTATCCAAAACAATTTCATTAAAAGCACAGGCATGGGTGCATTTCATCACGAATTGATTTGGAAGTTTATCAAAATCGATATCTTCAAATTTATCGAACACTCCATAGATTGGGATTAGATATTCTTCAAATCCTTTTTCTTTTAAGTATTCTCTAACGCCTGCTCGGCCTGCACATTTACTAACTAATGGATTTTTTGGATAAGTAAATAAACGTAAGTATTGAAGCTTTTCAGTGTATCTAACCGGATTCTTTAAATTGAGTTTATGATGAGTGATGTATTTATATTGTCTTTTCACATAACTAACTGGAAACAATTTGAAAAACGGCTTGAATGGTAAAACAAGCATTCTTTTAAATTTGTTTTCCTTTAAGTTTGGATTCATCTTAATCAAGTATATTCTAGTAAAAACTATTATTCAATTTAGATATAGTTTAATAT
>Ga0256404_1006311_pt1 | contig 19787 bp, 20 predicted proteins | sample RumenRJG_01DNA_FD_185990 | JGI IMG/M metagenome (GOLD analysis project Ga0256404, IMG submission 185990) | Bovine rumen microbial communities from Lethbridge, Alberta, Canada - RJG_01 | ecosystem: Host-associated > Mammals > Digestive system > Stomach > Rumen | place: Canada: Alberta | collected...
CAAAACAGAACTTACCGCTCTACGCTCTTCTCCCAGAAAGCAACTGCTTCCTCCAGCCAGCCTTCTGCATTGGTGCCGACCGCAAGGCCTACGCCATGTGGTACACCGAAGAACTTCTGATACATATAGGAAATGCCATTTGCTTTTAAGGCCTGTGCCATAACATCCGTGTGAGCTCCTGCTTTTACGAGGATATCATCATCTCCGGTAAACATATATACCGGCGGATAGCCAGGGCGAATCCAGTACTGTACACAGACAGAGTCTCTCAGTTCTCTTGTCTGGTGACCGCGGAACATGAAGAGGTTACCTCTCTCCTGCATCCAGATACCAAGCAATCCCTCCCAGATATTCCAATAGGGATGTTCGAACCAGTGGTTGATATTGGTCCAGGGATAGCCCAGGATCAGTGCACCAGGACGAAGGGTTCCATATTTCTTCCAGCCATACTCTTCTGTTCCATAGATGCCTGCCAGGTTACCACCTGCGGAAAAGCCGATAAGGGTATAGTCTTCTGGAAGGACATTGAGTTCTTCGGCATGCTCGGTAATATATTTTACCAGTCGGTAGAGATCATGCATGGGTGCGTAAGGGCGACATGCAAAGCCGGTTCTGTATTCCAGAACGAAAGCTGTATATCCTAGTTCATTCATCTTGGCTGCGATGCAGTAGCCCTCTGGAACGGTAATCGTATGTGCGTATCCGCCGCCTGGCAGGATAATCGCATATTTTCTTCTGACGCCGTCATCATTGGGGAAGATTGTAAAACGTACTTCTCCTAGATTCTTATCCTTGGCGATCTCATCCATGGGATAGAGGGGAAGCTGTCTCCAGCGTCCGGTCTGAATCAGCTGGGTTCTGCGTGCGAGTCCGTATTTCTTGTTATTTGCTTTATGGTCTACCCAGTACATCTTCGTGATCATGAAACATGTCAGAAGAAAGGATAGTACCAGATAGATAATAAACACTTCTAAAAGAAGTTGAGCCATGTCTGTCCTCAATTCAACTTTCCAAAATATCTTATTTGTTTGTCTCCCTGCTCACAACATAGCCCTTCTCTCGGAAGAGAAGATTATACTTTAACCCTGAAGCCCTCTGGTCTGTCTGTCCATGTCTTCAACAACGATATCATAAATCTCGCCCTGTCCTGCACAGTATTCCAGAACCTTCCAGGGTTCATTGGTGTGGAAGTGAAGTTTGATCAGATCCTCATCGCCAACGCAGAGAAGTTCATCTCCGACGAAATTATCTGCAATGTAGTCATGGATCAGATCAACATCGAGTTCCTGGTCGTCGACCGGTTCGAGAAGAAGCTGTGTATCATAACGGAATTCGATGGATTGTGCCATATTTCCTCCTAATATAAAAATCGATTTTGCTTTTGGTATTATATCACCTTTAACTCTTCCCAGCTACAGCTTCCTTACCTTCTACGCAGTGTCCAGGTTTCCCCAAGGGTGATATAGACCTTCTTGATCACGAAGATGTAGGCCACACCGGTGAAGATCGCGGCACCAAGCCAGGCCGCGGGATCGCAGAATGCCGCCAGAGGATAGTTCATACATCGCATGGCAATCAATGCAACGGCCACTCTGCAGACCAGTTCCACAACTCCACCTAACATGGGCATAACTCCATATCCACATCCCTGCATGGTATTGCGGAAGATGAAGATGTATGAAAGTGGAATGTAGAAAATCGCACACTGATAGATGTAAGTCTTGGCCCACGGCATCATGTCGTCGAGATTCACAGACGCATCGAAGAAGAGGGAGAGCATGGGGCGAAGAAGCAGAACAACAAGGATTCCCACAACAATCGAGTAGATTGCCATGGCAAGCATGGTACTTCTGACACCATCCGAGATTCTCCTGGCCTTGCCTGCACCCATGTTCTGTCCTGCATAGGTTGCCACAGCCTGTCCCATGGACAGCATTCCCTGGGTCACCAGGTTATGCACCTTATTCGCCGCTGTGAAAGCCGCAATGGCCGTTGCGCCAAAGAGGTTGATCGCTGTCTGGGCAACGATAACTCCGGATGCTGTAATGGCAAACTGCAGCGACATGGGAATTCCTACGGTCAACTGGAACTTCGTCGCATGCGCATGGATGCGCCACATCCTTCTCTCCGGCACCAGTTCCTTCTCTTTTACGAAAATGTAGACCGCACATAAGATTGCTGATATTGCTTGTGAGGCATTGGTCGCCCAGGCTGCGCCGGCAACGCCCATATGAAACCTGATGATAAATAAAAGGTCAAGCCCTACATTTACGAAGGCAGAGAAAATCAGGAAAAAGAGGGGGACGGTCGAGTTACCCACTGCTCGAAGGAATGCAGATAAGAGGTTATAGAAAACTGCACAGATGATGCCCCAGGTAATGGCTATGATGTAGTCATAGGAATAATCGTAGATATCTGCGGGAGTGTTCATGATCCGGAGCAGGGGATGCATGATGATGAGGAAGATGCTGGTTACGATGGCTGTCACTACCAGTGCCAGAAGGACTCCGTTTGCGACAGAGATCTTCACGCCTTCCGTGTCCTTCGCGCCATAGCGTTGTGAAGTCAGCACGGTAAATCCCACCGAAAGTCCGGTGGTCAGGCCGAAGATCAGGAACATGATCGAACCTGTGGAACCAACGGCCGCAAGTGCATCCGCACCAACATAGTGGCCGACAATGATCGTGTCCACCATGTTATAGAATTGCTGAAAAACATTGCCGATAAAAAGGGGTAGTACGAACTTAAGTATTACTTTAAGCGGGCTTCCCTTGGTAAGGTCTGTCTGCATATATTCTCCTTATTAGGAATAATTACTAATTATATCATCAGGTTGACTAAGACAAAGTAGATGATTTGGAATGCTAAAAGGGTGATTAACATGATGGTAAAAGAACTTCCACCCTTCCTACGGATATCCTCCGCCTTCTCGTCCTCTGACATGCCCTTGGAATGCTCCACCAGACGCTCGATGTGGTTCATGTAGATTGCATCTGCAAAGAGTCCCATGAGCACATCCATGATGATCGTCACCATGTAGTAGTAGAAGGAATTCGTAAAGAATAGCGTCACCCAAAGGTCTACCATAAGCATAGCCGCTCCCAGGAGGTACATCTTACGATAGATAAACCAGGCCGGCCCGATGAGAAAAGCCCACCAGTTCCATGATACCAGCTTCTTACTCTCCCTTAACTTCGCGAACTTCATCACATAGGAGAAGGCTCCGTCGCCAATGTAGAGCATCTCGTCGGTTGGCTTGGCATTCGCCTTCTTCTGTTGTTCTTCTAACTTATGAATGGCAGCCCTAAGCTCATCAAAATCGCGGTCGTCGCCGAAGCCGAAGCCAAAGGGAGCGTCCGGATCTTCCGGAATTCTGGGATCACCAGGTTCGAGGATCTCAGGATTCTCCTTGCCTGCCCCATATTTCTCCTGCCACATATTGCGACTGACGGAAGGGGTATCCGGCGTTACCGGCGTCTTGCACGCATAACAGAATTTCGAGTGGTCTGCGAGTTTTGCCCCACAGTTCTTACATACCAGCATGATTGGTCCTCTCTCTAAAACTATTTCTATTTATAATACCGCAAAGCGTCCCAAAATGACAGAAGACTGACTAGGCACATACCTCAGATTGTATATGAAAAACCGGCCTCCTCCTGGAGACCGGTTCAAATCAGATCTTATAGCATCTTCTCGACTTCTTCACAGATCTCCTGCAGTGCGCAGGAGTGGCAGTCCATATTCACCTTATTCACCAGGTGATCAAGTGCCTGTGTAATCTGCTCTGAGCGAAGCAGCGACTGCGAGAGCGCATCATAATCGAAAGCAGGATCCGTTACGAAGATCAGCTTCACTGCTTCCACTTCCGGAAGCCGATGATATGCTTCGAGAAACATAGAGCCAACCTTATCGAAACTGAGTCCAGCCTGAAGATCGCTCTTACGTAAGCGAACCGTCTCACGATTCTTCATTGAGGAGATACGCATCATAAATCCTTGCGGATAGAGATGATAACGTACATATTCCTGCGCACGAACTAACTTGTAGAGATGATTTGTATCCTCTACGGAACCTTCCTTCACACGGATCAGAGCGATTCTTGCATAGGGGGTGTCTTCCCTAAGGTCCGGAAGATCCTTTCCAAGAAGAACAATCTCATCTTCTCCCACTGCCTCACGATCTTCCGTGATACATACGCCACCGATTGCTGATAGCTGTCCGCCGCCTAATTCATAAGCTGCATCCTGACTGAAGATCAGCTGATTTCTACCTTCATCCGGCCAGGTCGGTGGCAGCACAACAGGGAGATTCTCGCCGCCATTACCGATGAGGGAGAGAACCTCCCCCACCGTCTTATCATACATTTTCATTACTTAGATCTTTCTCTTACGTTCACGCTTATCATAGCCCTTCGCAAGAAGCGGCTCTAAAGCTGATGTCAGTTTCATATCAAGATTGAAGAAGTAAACAACAAAGCTTAATACGAAGAGACATACGAATATAATTGCGATAATAAGAAGTACTTTCAGGAATGTTGCCATATTATGCCTCCTTATGCATACCCTTCTGTCTGGCATACTCTGCTGCACCGAGTGCACCCATGAGCTGGGGATCGATGGGAAGGTCGATAACCTTCAGGCGAAGAACCTTCTCAATTGCAGCCTTAAGACCTGCATTCTTAGCACATCCACCGGTCAGGGTGATGGCATCGGTAGCGCCGGCCTTCTTAGACATTACGAAACAACGCTTAGCAACAGAGAGTTCAATACCTGCTGCGATTTCGTCCATGGGCTTACCTTCACCTACAAGGGAGATAACTTCGGACTCAGCGAATACGGTGCACTGAGCGGTGATGGGAATGACATTCTTCGCCTGAAGAGACAGGTTGGAGAATTCTGTAAGGTCCATCTCAAATGCTCTTGCCATTGCTTCGAAGAAACGTCCGGTACCTGCTGCGCACTTGTCATTCATTGCGAAGTTGAGTACGGTTCCGTCAGTATCAACTGCGATACCCTTAACGTCCTGACCACCGATATCGATGATTGCCTTAACGCTGGGATCAGATACATGTACGCCCATTGCGTGGCAGCTGATCTCAGAGATATTCTCATCTGCAAAGGGTACCTTATTACGTCCGTAACCGGTACCTACAAGGTAATCAAGATCCTTTGCGGATGCAAGGCCTTCTACCTTCTCCACTGCCTGATCTAATGCTTCCTGGCAGGAGAGAACGGAATTGATACGGGAGCGAAGGGTTACGTCGCTTATGATCTTACCGGTTTCATCGAGAATAACACACTTTGTGTAAGTACTGCCGGAATCACATCCACCAAAATATTTCATAATAGTCTCCTAACTATCTTACCTTTTTCTATTCACTCGTCTACGGTAGGTCCTACATTTCCGAAGGAATGACAGGAAGGATTACCATGCATTCACGTCGTCAATGATCTCGAGGGAAGGATCAAGGGGCTCTTCCTTCATGATCGTACGCATATAACGGTTTACATCATCACGGATGCTCTGTCTGGATACGACACGAGGATCCATAAGGTCATGGTTAACCCAAACCAGCTTGATGCCATGCTCACGGGCACGCTCTTCGAACATACCGTGCATACCATCGAGAGCCTTGCAGGAGATGTGCTCCCAGAGAATAACCATGTCTGCATTGTAGTAATCACAGAATCTCCAGAGATCATCAAGAAGGACTTCGTAACCACCATGGGTACGGTTTCTCATGATCATCTCCTGGTAGAGCTTAGCGATATCATAGATTGCCTGATCCTTATCATTCTCAGATACCTTATCGAAGTAGACAAGGGAGAGCATGTCGACCAGGGGAAGGATACCCCAGCAGTTCTGCAGCCAGGGGAGGAAATCCGTGTAGTACTGAGCCTGAACGCCCCAGATAATAGCGCGATGGCGATACTCAGGAACGATTCTGTCACCTCTCTTGAAGGACTGCTGTGCAAGCTTGGTGATTTTCTCGTCGGCTTTAAGGAATGCCGGTGCACGACCAGCAACTGCCATATAGGTGGTCTCAGCGTAGAGAGCGAGGTTTGCACCGATCACCTGAGGTGTATCTGTTCTGGACATCTCCATCCAACCAAAGCGGTGCTCATTCTCCTTATTGAAACGCTTCATATTCTCGAAGTAAGCATCCCAATCCCACTTCTCACCAGTCTGTTCCTCGATGAACTTAATGGCATTACGGATTTCCTGTGCGGCATACTCCTGAACACCATCTTCCGTATGGCGAAGGGGAGCTGCGATCTGGAAGGTAGGAATTCCAGCTGCTTCATAGGCACGGGACATAATTCCGTTACCCATAAGGGAACCATCACAAGTGGTATTACACTGAATTGCACATGCGCCATAAATGGGCATATCGTCATCAATAGCGACACCGGCTTCTGCTGCAGGCATAGGGCAGACGTCACCAGGCATACCCATCTCCTGAACAACATCCAGATAGTGAGTTACTGCAGAACCGTTCAGAAGAACAGATACGTATACTGCTGCAGTCTCCCAGCTTACTGCCTTCAGAGTGGGGAAGCCACACATAATGGTGAACATCTCGTTCTCATCTAAGATGACACATTTCCTGGAGAACTTCTCATCGTTACCGCAGTTCTTGTCTCCACGGAAAACATTTGTCAGAAGTCCAGCGACATCCTGTGCAACCAGGTCATATTCTTCATGGGCGATTCTCAGATAATTACCACGAAGACCTGCTGTGTGCTTATCGATCATGGCAGGTACTGCCAGATAGTTCAGCATCCAACGATAACGGAAGAAGCCCTTTACATTAGAGGGATGCATGAGGAATCCGGACAGCATCTTCATAATACCGAGCCATCTCCAGTAATCATACATGGTGTCCTTAAATCCACGCCATTCTCTTCTTTTTCTAACACGTCCCTTGGTATAGAGATCACCGAGACGTTCGCTTCCGGCCATTTTACCCATATTACGCCTCCTCTTTCTGGATCTTCTTGATCTCAATACTCTCAACAAATGCCTGGACACGGGTACGGATCTGACCCGAGTTGCCTACTGCATAAGGTCTGTCGATGGTGAGGACAGGATAATGATAGAGTTCTCTCATCATATAGGTTCCGGTTACACGCTCATATGCCCAGGGATCGCAGAACTTCATCTGTTCATAGATGATGCCGTCTGCCTTATATTCCTTAGCAATCCGGTCTACGTATGCCTTACGTCCATTGACACGCTCGATATTCATATGACGAGGACACATGGAGGTCGTCATGAAGTGACGGCAGATCTGGGTCAGAAGATCTTCCTCATCATTCAGAGGGATGGGCATTCTTCCTGGAAGGGAACCATAGCAGAAGCGGTCAGCAACTACCAATGCTCCGGACTCTTCGATCAGTTTGATCATGTCAACATCATCAATCTCAGATCCAACGACGGCAACTCTTGCACGGAAGTTCTTCTTCGGATCCGGTTCACGGGTCTTCAGTTCTTCCAGAGTCTCCTCTAAATATGGAATAATCTTATCCTTAGGGCAGACATAGGTAACCATGGTAATGATGTGGAATTCATAACCTGTGATGCGAGGGTTATCTTCTTTTCTGTAATCACCGATTGCCTGGATTAGTTCACAGACACGGTTATAGTTCTTCACTGCTTTGCGTAGAGTCTCATCAGAGATATCTGCACCATACTTCTCGTGAAGAGGAGCAAGGATCTTATCACGGCACTGTCCGATGTAGAGGTTCAGTGCGTTATCATCACACTTCATGGGTACTTCAAGATATTCGTAGAAGAAGCCTTCCTTCTCATTAACCTTTAAGAGCTCCATGTTCTCAACACAACGGTTGATCATGGTGCATCCATCCGGAGCGATCAGGCAGTCGAGGAACTGATATCCGCCCTCGATTGCACGCTCTAAAAGTGCTCTCGTGTACTCACATAAGAAGCTTGTCATGTAATAAGTTCCCATCTCAAGGGAACCGGTCTTCGGTGCACGGAGGCGAACCGAAAATGTTCCGGGCAGGTCCATCAGGACTTCCGGAGTCTGAAAGCAGACATTACCTACGCATTTTCTGCCTTCATCCTGAGCCTGTCGTACTAATTCGTTATCAGCATCCTCGAGGAGCTGTTCGAAATAGTACAGATGCTTCAGATCTTTCATATTAATCTCCCCCTGTTTCCATTTACTCTCCCATTGCGATCAGAGGATTCCCATTTCTTCCAATGCTCTACGCATACCGTTCACTACCGGTGCATCCTTCTCAGCACTAAAAGCACTGTCTCCGCGCATGTCTGCCATCGCCATTCCCGGATCATCACCGATCATAGCGAGTACCTTAAGGCCCTCTGTATCAATTTCACTAAGGTCCACTGCCGAAGGAATTCGGTTAATAATAAGACCGATATTATCAGCCATCGTAAGCTCTTCTGCCACCATCTGAATGGTACGAACAACCCCAAGGCCTTTCTTACTTGCATCGCTTACAAGAACAAGATTGGTTACCTCTTCCATGACGCGGCGGTTTACCTGCTCAATTCCGGCCTCACCATCAATTACAACATAATCATAATTGTCGGCTATGCTGGAGATGATTTCCTTCAGATATGCATTCACCTTGCAGTAGCATCCTGCAGATTCCGGTCTTCCAATGGCAAGGAAAGAGATATTCTGCTCCTCTACCATCGCGTCCACCAGACGAAACTTTGCTTCACCGAGCATCTCGATTGCAGCTTTCTTGTCACCTTCTTCTGCCGTCTCTACAAACATCTTTCGAATATCATCTACGGTTGAACCAACTTCAACACCAAGTGCTGTTGCAAGACCAATTGCCGGATCCGCATCGATAGCAAGCACCTTCTTATCTGGAAAATTCTCAGACAGAAGTCTCACACACTGTGCGGAGAGGGATGTCTTACCAACACCGCCCTTGCCTGTGAAAGCGAAGATGACGGGTTTCTTCTCTGTCATACCGCTCTCCCAACTTCTATTGCTTCATCTGGTAGCGGAGACAGTACTACGATTCCGTCCACCAGATTCACCTCTTTTAAAGTTCCCTTTACCGAAAGTGTTCTCTCCATCAGATCCTTCAGGATCACGCGGTCAGGTTTCACTTCGAGGGACATCACATTCTTCATCACGATCTGATCCGGAGAAACAATTTCTCTATAAGCTGTTGATAGGCACATAGGTTTTCCTCCTTATCTGATACAACTTACTTTAAGCTGTCTTTTACTTCTTCCAGAATTGCATTGCCTTCTTCATACTTCCTTGCGGCTTCATGAAGTCGATCATGCTCTTCTATGTGACCCTGATCATACAGATACTCTGCAAGATCATCGAGTTCTTTCATGTGAGAAGCATTGTGATGAATCATATATTCGAGCATCTTCTCTGCTTCCTGAACGGACTCTAACCGGTTCATCTCGCCAGGATGAGAGTGTGAATGGACAGTTCCATCTGCATGCATATGTTCCATGCAAAAAACTCCAATCTAATGTATGGTTTTTCCCACATAAACCCATATGAAGCACGCAAGATGCGTGCTTCATACAGTGAATACAGGTTTACTTATGAATTACTTGCCAAGAATCTTGTTGATGGCGATCTTACCGCCACGCTTGATCGCATAAGGAGCGATAGCCTTCAGCTTATCCTCAGAGCGATACATATTAGATGCTGCGGGCATGTCTCTCTTCAGATGGATTGCATCGAAGTGACACTTCGTGGTGCAGAGACCACATCCAATACAACGGTTCTCGTCAACTACAGAAGCACCACAGCCAAGGCATCTCTTTGCTTCCGTCTTGACCTGTTCTTCAGTGAATACTTCGGTGAGATCATCGAAGGTGTCCTTTGCAACGCCAGCCTTCTTGCCAGGGATCTGACGAGGAGCGTTATCGAATCCTTCAACCTTGATATCATCCTTATCCAGTTCAACAAACTCACGACGATCTCTTGCGAGGTCAAGTCTGTTACCGGGATGTACAAAACGGTTAATGGAAACTGCACCTTCACGGCCGCCTGCGATTGCATCGATGGCAAAACGAGCGCCGGTGAATACATCACCACCTACGAAGATATCAGGCTCAGCGGTCTGTCTGGTCAGAGGATCTGCCTGAGCAGTACCGTTACGGTTGATGACAACCTTGGTGCCCTCTAGGAGCTTACCCCAGTCAACAGACTGACCGATGGAGAGAAGCAGGTTCTCAGCAGGAATAGTAACAAGATCGTTCTCATCATACTGAGGATTGAATCTTCCGTCAGCATCCTTAACCTGGGTGCACTTCTTGAATACAACTGCAGTAACATGGCCGTTCTCAGTAAGAACTTCCTTAGGGCCCCAGCCGTTCATTACAACAATATCTTCTTCCTTCGCTTCTTCAACCTCATGCTTGGCTGCGGGCATCTCATTCTCACCCTCAAGGCAAAGCATGGTAACCTTGGAAGCACCGGCTCTAATTGCAGTACGAGCAACGTCGATTGCAACGTTACCACCACCAATGACAACGGTATCACCCTTCAGACGAACGGAATGATCCTGATTTACAGTACGAAGGAAGTCAACACCAGTCTGTACACCTTCTGCATCTTCGCCAGGAACGCCTGCAAAACGTCCACCCTGCATACCGATTGCGATGAAGAATGCCTTGTAACCCTGCTCACGGAGTTCCTGAATCGTTACATCAGAACCAACGTTAACGCCATACTTGAACTCAACACCCATCGCTTCGATGATGTCGATCTCAGACTGAACAACGTCCTTCTCCAGACGATAGGAAGGAATACCGTTCAACATCATACCGCCGGCGCGAGACTCACGCTCGAATACGGTTACAGGGTAACCATCCCGACGGAGGAAGTAAGCTGCAGCAAGACCTGCAGGGCCACCACCGATAACAGCAACCTTGTATTCATCTCCCCACATACCGCCATCATGCTTCTCGCAAAGTGGTACGTAACGGGTTTCTTTCTTCATATCAAGAGATGCGATGAACTTCTTGATCTCGTCGATCGCCAGAGGCTGATCAATGGTACCACGGGTACATGCATCCTCACAGCGACGGTTACAGATAGCACCGCAGATCATAGGAAGCGGGTTATCCTGCTTGATCAGCTGCAGAGCTTCTTCGAAACGTCCCTCGGAAGCCATCTTGATGTAACCCTGAACAGAAAGATGTACAGGGCAGGCGGTCTTACAAGGAGCAGTACCGGTCTCATATACATTAAGCTTGGCATCGTCTCTGTAGTTATAGTTCCACTTCTCCGGGCCCCAGGACTTGCCGTCAGGGAGTTCGGTCTTCGGATAGGTGAATGCCTGACCATTCTTATGGCAGAGCTTCTGTCCGAGCTTGGCAGCACCAACAGGGCAAACCTCTACGCACTTACCACAAGCAACACACTTCTCGGTCTCAACGTGAGCACGATATGCGGATGCGGACATGTTCGGGGTGTTGAAGAGCTGGGAAGTACGAAGTGCATTACATACACCAGGAGCACAGTTACAGATTGCAACGATCTTGCCCTCACCATCAATATTGGTGATCTGGTGAACATATCCATGACGCTCAGCACGTGCAAGGATTTCATAAACTTCTTCCTTGGAGATGTAATGACCGATTCCACGATCATCCATGTACTCAGCCATGTCGCCCATACCGATGCAGTAATCGCCACGGATCTCACCGGAGCCTTCGCCACGGATTGCCTGCTGCTTACGGCAGGAGCACTCAGAGATACCGTACTTGTCATACATATCGATCCAACGGGACAGATGTTCTACATCAGCCGTCTGGTTCTCTAAGGTGATAGCCTGCTCAACGGGGATAACATGCATACCGATACCAGCGCCTCCGGGAGGAACCATCTGGGTAAGTCCTGCCAGGGGAAGCTGTGTCATAAGGTTAAAGAAGGTAGCCATCTCAGGATGAGCATTGGTTACAGATTCCTGCATCATCATGAATTCTGCAGAACCAGGAACGAAGATGGGCAGCTCATACTGCTTATGATGATCTGCATCCTTGGAACGGTTCTGTTCGATGAAACCGATGTAGCGAAGATCTTCGACCATCTTGGTGGTGTCTTCTACAGACATACCAACACGCTCTGCGATCTCAGGAATAGAGTAAGGTGTTCTAAGCTTAGGGAATGCCTTAAGAGCGAATGCAACCTGCTCTTTAGAAAGGACACGGTCAAGTATCCAATATTCCGGGTCCTGATTGTTCAGAGTTTTCTTGATCTTCTTCTTCATACGGTCGGTAATCCTGGTTGCAAGTTCGATTACCATCTTTTCCTTTTCAGGATCCTCAGCCTTGTAGTTGGGATCCGGCCAGAAGTCGTTCTCATTGATCATGGGATCGCCGAGCTTCCATTCCTTCATGGTTCTGGGCATAGCTTTCTCCTCCTCATACTTTCAAAAAACTGCCAGAAGTCAGTACCCTATTGGGTATATCCCCTTATTAATATACGACAATAATAATGACATTTGTACATTTTTTAACAATCTTTTCTGTCTATTATGTATGGTTTTACCCATGCCACAAGATGATATTTCGACATAATTTACTATACGCCCTTATTTTGAGAACTTCTATCATGGTTTCCGTGGTTCATCGCCTAGCAGCTGGCATATTGTACATTTTCAAATACTATTCTTATTGAGAATCATTTCTATCCAATAAGCCTGAATTTTCAGCTCCTATGGGAAACTCATTCTCATATTTCGATTGCAATTTTTCCATTATTAATTATTCTATAGTACAATAATGAAGATGCACTGGTCCTGTCAGAAAGGAAATATAATGAAGAACTACAAGAATCTCATCTTCGATCTCGGCGATGTCCTGCTCTCCTACCGTTGGAGAGGCATGCTGATGGATCAGGGGCTCAGCGCCGCCGAAGCGGAAGAAATCGGGCATAAGATGTTCGACGAACCCAGAAAACTCTGGCATCAGTTAGATCTCGGCATTCGAAGCACCGAAGACATCATCCGCGAATTCGAAGAAGAATTCCCGGAAGACGGTTCTATCATCCGCTGGGTCATCGAGCACAATGAGTATATGCACGTCGCCCGCCCCCGCGTCTGGGCCATGATTCATGCGTTGAAAGCCGCAGGCTTCCACATCTACCTGCTCTCCAACTACCCATATGACTTCTTCCACAGACACACGGAATACGCTGACTTCATGCAGGACCTCGATGGAATGATGGTTTCCTACATGTTGCATCTCTCTAAACCCGATCCCGGGATCTACCAGGCCCTGCTCTTAAGATACCGCCTGAATCCCAGCGAGTGCATCTTCTTCGATGACCGCTTCGAAAATGTAGACCAGGCCCGTAAGCTCGGAATCGACGCAGTACAGGTCTACTCACAGGAGTCGCTCCTTGATGACCTGAGGTCCATTCTTGCCCAAGGCGAGAATTTCGATTGGGAACAATTACCCTCTGTAAGTAAAAAGGCCGGAAGCTATCAGGCAGAAAGTACCTGGACCTCCGGAAGCGTAAGAGAGGAATAATACATGAACATCACGATCTATTGTGTCGGTAAGGTCAAAGAGAAGTTCTATCGCGACGCAATCGACGAATACGCAAAACGCCTCTCCCGATACTGTAAGCTCAGCATCGTAGAAGTCGCCGACGAGAAGACACCCGACAACGCAAGCCCTGTCGAAGAAGCCCAGATCAAGGAGAAAGAGGGCCAGCGCCTGCTCTCCAAAATCTCCGATTCTACCTACCTGATTGCACTTGCCATCGATGGCAAAGGTCTGTCATCTACTGACCTTGCAGATAAAGTGAATTCCCTCGGACTCTCCGGCAAGTCCAACATCGGCTTCGTCATCGGTGGTTCCCTCGGTCTCTCCGACGAGGTTCTGAAACGTGCCGACTATAAGCTCAGCTTCTCCGCCATGACCTTCCCTCACCAGCTCATGCGAGTCATCCTCCTCGAGCAGGTCTACCGTGCTTACCGCATCATCTCCGGCGAGCCCTACCACAAGTGATCTGAGCCGGCCAGGTTCACGGGGTTTCCCGCCCCCTCCCCATATGACGAAAAGAAAGCCTCTGCCTCGGGCATGCTTCCAATAAAACAATAAGACGAAGTGGACTTGATCCTTCCCTGCCGCCAAATGCTCTTCGAGGACGGCCGCCTCTCCTAACTTCCGATAAAGAAAAACAAATTAGGCGGAACGTAACGCAGAAGAGCATTGCTTTAAGGCAGGAGAAGGATCTTAGTCACTTCGTCCGTTTTATGGAAGCATGTTTAGAGACAGAGGCTTCTATTATGCAAGGATGAGGGGGCGGGAAACCCCAGCCTGGGTCACCGGCTCAGATAACTTCGTGTTTCAGCCACTTGCCGGAGAGGAAGCGGCCCGAGAAGATGAAGGCGCGGAGGCCCCAGTCGGACATCTGTCCAATCCAGACAGCGATGGGGCCGAGCCCGAAGACGCGGATCAGGACTGTGGCAAGCGCTACACGGCAGCCCCACATAGTAATCGTAGTAACGGTCATGGAGAAGCGGACATCTCCGGCAGCACGGAGTCCGTAGCCGGGAACGAAGGCCAGGGTCCAGCAGATGGGTTTAATGATGGTAATCCAGTTCATCATGAAGTAGACCATGGTAATGCTCTCTGCTTCCATACCAGCGATCCAGACAATAGGGCCGGTCAGAAGGCGAATGATGATACAGGAGGCTATGACAACCAGTTCCGCATACCAGGTCAGCTTCAAGATATAGTACTTGGCTTCTTCCCGGCGACCTGCACCCATGGCCTGTCCTACGACCGTCATGAGTCCGATGCCGATTCCGATACCCGCTATTCCATCCAGGTTCTCAAGGATGATGGTCATAGCCTGGGCGGCGATGGCAGCTGTTCCGAGTGTGGAGACGGAAGACTGGATGGCGAGCTTACCAAACTGGAACATACCGTTCTCTATGCCAGAGGGGACTCCGATGGAGAGCACACGGACAATCAGTTTCCAGTCAGGGCGAATGGCAAAGTAGTTTCTAAGTACGATTGGCTGGCGATCTTTTCTAAGACTGATCAGCACAAAACCTGCGATGAAGATACGAGCCACCAGAGTGGACAGAGCCGCGCCTGCAACTCCCATGTGAAAGCCAAAGATCAGAAGTGCATTGCCTGCAATATTCAGCACATTTCCAGAGACGGATACGATCATAGGGAAGCGGCTGTTACCGCCTGCGCGGAAGAAGGCAGAGCCCGCCTGGAACATTGCCAGAAAGGGGAAGGATGCTGCCGTAATCAGGAAGTAGATCTCAGAGTTCGACATAACCGCTGCATCGACCTGACCGAAAACCAGGCGAAGGATCGGCTTACAGAGAAGAATGCATATCACTCCAAGAAGGGTCGAGATTGCAACAGCGGTCAGGAGAACCTGCTTGGCAGCCTCTGTCGCTTTCTTCCGATCTTCTCTTCCTAAGTATTGAGAGCAGATGATGGTACCGCCGGTAGCTAGTGCTGCCAAGACCTGTATCACCAAGACATTGATGGAGTCTGTCAGTGAGACAGCCGAGATTGCTGCGCTTCCAACTCGAGATACCATGACAGAGTCTGCCATTCCCATGAAGGATGTCAGTAATTGCTCTATCATAACTGGAATTAATAACTTCCAGAGAGTCTTGCTATCAAAAAGAAGTGTCTTTTTATTTACTTGTGATTTATCATACAGACTTATTGCTTTCATGCTTCTTGGCTTACAATTCTTCTTATGCTTCGAAAATGCTACAGGTCGCATTTCTTCTTATTCTTCTCTTCTTCTCATGATCTCCCGGCCGAGTTCCGCCGCCGTACTTACAATCACTTCTGCTCCATGACTGCTAAGATACGAAACCGGACGGAAGCCCCAGTCAACACTGATACAAGGAAGACCACTATTTTCTGCAGTCTGTATATCAATTTCCGAATCACCGATATAGACAGCATCCTCCGCCTTCGTTCCGATGGCATCGAGGCATTTCACTACCATATCCGGAGCCGGTTTACGTTTGAGACCTGCTATCTCTCCCAGGGAGAAGTCGAAGGTATCGGGGAAGAGATCTGCCACCAGGGACTGCACGGCGGGATCCGGCTTGTTGGAAACCACGGCACATCTGATTCCCTGCTTTCTCAGATCACGAATCATATCCACAATGCCCGGATAGGGGGCCGTATTATCGTTGCAATGCTTCTCATAGTAAGGCTTATAGATGGCCTGAATACGATTCACCTCTGCTTCATCGATTCCATCGACGGTCTCGTGGCCTTTTGTTCCAATCTGCAAGAGTTCCTCCATCTGCATTCCTGCTTCACGGGCAAGTCCTCTCTGGATTGCAACATGAACAGCGGATCCGAAGAAGAGAGCAACTTCCTCTCTCTTGAAATCATGGCTATGTCCTGCCTCTTCAAAGGCGTAGTTAAGTGCACATTTAAGATCCTCGAGGGTATCCAGGACCGTTCCATCCATATCAAAAATTGCTGCGATTTGTTTCATTATTAATACCTGATTTCTATGTTAATTCCTAATTTCTTTTCTATATTCTCGTGGTGTTTTGCCGAACTGCTTCCGAAACTCTCTTGTGAAGTAACTCATATCGGTAAAACCGACCTGTCCGGCCACTTCCGTCACAGAACTTCCTGATCCCTGGGCCAGAAGCTCCGAGGCCCGTTCCAGGCGAAGACTCCTCAGGAAGTTAATTGGCGTCGCATCCATTACATCGCGGAAACAACGCAAGCATTCACTGACGCTGACACCGGCTGAGGATGCGATGTCGCCGACATAGATATTCTCCGAGAGATTACCTTCCATGAAGGACAGCATAATCTTCAGCCTCTCCTCCTGGCGCTCGATCTTCTCCCGATTCTCCTGAGGCGTAGCATCAGGCATGTGCTTCGTAATCAGGCTGAAGATCCGGCTCATCCCCTCTCGCACCAGCAGGCAGTCATCTTCCACATCATAAGCGCCAGCCTCGAAAACTTCCTTCATCCGATCCAGCACTTCCTTCTGCCAGGCGCATTCCGGCGAAAAAATCTCAAAATCCAGATTGGGGTTATCACGCACCGGCTGAATGTACTTCTTCCAATAGATATCCATAGGCGAACCGATGAGCCGATCGCCGAAAACCATAGCCCATTGTCTTCCCCGCTCCGTCAATAACTCCGCCGAATGCAAGATGGCATGCGAGACGAAGTAACCTTGTCCAGCCTCCACCTCGAAGGCCCGCCCGGCAACCTGCACCCGCTCTCTTCCTTCGCAAATGTAGACCAGTTCATACTCATCGTGCCAGTGCCAGGGCACCATTACTTCCGTAAGGTCATCATCAAAGAAAGCAATCGGATAGTCAGGGCTTCCGTAACTTAGGAGTTCCCTCCCATCTTCACCTATTTTGTCTGTCGATACACTAAGTGCCATTTTATCCTCTCAGAGCGTCAAAGATTGTTTTTTATCCAATAGTTTGAATGTTTGACGAAATAATCTTATTATATACCGGATTTTTGATGATTATATCATAGTGATTATTAGAATTCACAAATATAATCATATTTGCTGAATACAAAAAGGAGATTAGAAATGACAACTCTACTTTTAATTATTATTTACTTCGCATTTATCAGCCTGGGGCTTCCCGATTCTCTCTTAGGTTCCATCTGGCCCATTGCTCACAGAGAGCTCGGTGTTCCACTCGCATGGTCTGGTCCCATCTTCATGATCATCTCCCTCGGTACAGTGGTATCCAGCCTCCTCAGTGACAGACTTACAAGACGTCTGGGCGCAGGTCTCGTAACGGTTCTCAGTGTCGCCCTTACAGCTCTCGCTCTCTTCGGTTTTGGCATCTCCACTTCCTACTGGATGCTCTGCCTCTGGGCTGTCCCCTATGGACTGGGTGCCGGAAGTATCGATGCTGCTCTCAATAACTATGTTGCCCTACATTTCAGGAGCAGACATATGAGCTGGCTTCACTGCATGTGGGGCATTGGTGCAAGTACCGGGCCTTACATCATGAACATGATCCTGACCCAGGGTGGAACCTGGCACCAGGGATATCAGACCATCAGTCTGATTCAGCTGATTCTCACCGCAGTCGTCATGCTCTCACTTCCCCTCTGGAAGAAGCAAAGACTTGTTTCGGACGCTAACACAACGAATTCGAATTCTCCCTCTCATGCACTCTCCCTCCGTGAGATTTTCGCGCTCCGGGGTGCAAAAGAAGTCATGATAACTTTCTTCGCTTACTGCGCATTGGAGCAGACAGCAGGCCTCTGGGCAAGTTCCTATCTGTCCAACTTCCGCGGTATCGATCCTGTCACCGCTGCAGGTTACGCTTCCCTCTTCTATCTTGGCATTACAGGTGGACGTGCTATCAGTGGTTTCATCACCTTCCTGCTGAATGATAGCCAGATGATTCGCTTGGGGCAGGGCATCGCCGCCCTCGGCCTCCTGCTGCTTCTCTTCGCACCGATAGATGCTCTCTCCCTCACAGGGCTTGTCATCATCGGACTCGGATGTGCTCCCATCTATCCCAGCATCATCCATTCCACTCCAGCTCATTTCGGAACAGATAAGTCACAGGCCGTCATCGGGGTACAGATGGCAAGTGCTTACCTCGGCAATGTCTTTATGCCTCCACTCTTTGGACTGATTGCTCGTTACACCAGCATCGCGCTCTACCCTGTATACCTGATTCTCTTACTGATCCTCATGATCACCATGCATGAGCGCCTCTGCAAGAGAACTGCATAAGCAAATAAAAGCCGGTCATCTGGTCCTAAGCGGACACGGAAAACCGGCGATTTCTATTATGAATCAATCCTGAATCTTCGCGACGGAAGATTCAGAGTTTTTCATTAGGGTCTGGTGTCCTTGGTCAGGTCCTTGATGACCTCCCCTGCGATGATCAGACCAGCAACAGAAGGAACGAAAGCTACACTTCCAGGAATGTCTCTTCTCTCCGTGCACTTATGTTGAGCTCCGGGAGGGCAGATACAATGGGTACGGCAGCTGATGGACATATCTTCGATGGGTCTTGTAGGCTTTTCTTCAGAATAGACAACCTTCAGCTTCTTTACACCACGTTTCTTCATCTCATGACGCATTACCTTGGCGAGAGGGCACATCTTCGTCTTGTAGATGTCAGCGACCTTAAAAGCGCTGGCATCTAACTTATTACCCGCTCCCATGGAACTAATGATAGGGACATTCATCTCTTTACACTTCATGACAAGCTCAACCTTTGCAGTGACAGTATCCACTGCATCGATGACATAGTCATAATCCGCAAAGGGGAATTCATCCGCATTTTCCGGAAGGAAGAAGCACTTATATACATTGACTTCAACATTGGGATTGATCTCGAGCATACGCTCCTTCATGACATCTGCCTTATACAGGCCGACTGTCTTTCTGGTCGCGATAATCTGACGATTCAGGTTGGTAAGGCAGACCTTATCATCATCGATCAGATCAAAATGACCTATACCTGTTCTTACAAGGGCCTCACAAACATATCCGCCAACACCGCCGATGCCGAATACAGCAACACGCATGTCGGATAATTTCTTCATGGATTCTTCGCCTAGTAATAACTGGGTTCTGGAAAACTGATTTAACATCGAATAACACCTGATTCTCTAGCATAACCATATGCATTATCAACGGATCTTTCACAGGATCCTCTCATCACATGAGGGGTATTATAGCATGGTTTACAAGAACCTGCCATATGGCCTCCGGGAATGCTGATTCCCTCCTTGGAAGCAAACACCTCCTATGTGATACTTGTATTGCCTTGGCATCT
>Ga0256404_1006312_pt1 | contig 19784 bp, 16 predicted proteins | sample RumenRJG_01DNA_FD_185990 | JGI IMG/M metagenome (GOLD analysis project Ga0256404, IMG submission 185990) | Bovine rumen microbial communities from Lethbridge, Alberta, Canada - RJG_01 | ecosystem: Host-associated > Mammals > Digestive system > Stomach > Rumen | place: Canada: Alberta | collected...
GGGATATGCGGGACTCGAACCCGCGACCTCCGACGTGACAGGCCGGCGCTCTAACCAGCTGAGCTAATACCCCGTGCGCTGGCGCAAGAAAAAGGGCCTCGGTTCCCCGAAGCCCTGAATACATGAATGGCGGGATATGCGGGACTCGAACCCGCGACCTCCGACGTGACAGGCCGGCGCTCTAACCAGCTGAGCTAATACCCCGTGCATCAGTGCGTAAGCAATAGTACACGCTCCGCCCCACGTTTGTCTAGCAGAAAACTAAGAAAGTTCTTCTCCACTAGTTATGCACAACCTGGCACGCGGACGCGGGTTGACGCGGGCGCGCGGCGGGCGGGGTGCGGGGCTACTCCGTGGTCGCGGTGCCGTCGTCGGATGCGCCCGCGGCGCTGGAGGACGCGTCGGCGCCCGAGCCGGAGCCAGACTTGGAGCCGGACTTGGAGTCAGACTTCGTGCCGATGGCCGAGGCGCTGCCGCTGAGCGTCACGCTGGTGGTGTCGCCGGAGTCCGTGGTCACGGCAATCCCCTGCTGCGAAAGCTTGACGGACTTGATGGTGCCCGATCCGCCCACGGCCTTGCCGTCTGAGCCCACCACGGCCGAGGCCGGCGTGCCCATGCCTATGGTGTACGCGTACACGTCCCAGTTGCCGTCCAGGTTCTCGGGCACCACGACCGTGCCCTTGTACAGCACCAGGCTCGCCGGCGTGCCGGGCACCGTGCTCAGCACCTGCAGGCCCTCGCCCTTCGTGGCGGCCGCCACTATGGCGTACGTGCCGTCCTCCTGCTTGCGCAGCGAGTACGTGGCGTCGCGGTAGCGGATGGACTGGTCCACGGCAACCACGGTCTTCTCCACCTGCTTTGTCTTGGTGGTCTTGGCGGTGTTGCCGCGCAGCAGGCCGCCCAGCAGGTAGCCGCCAAGCGCCAGCACCACCACGACGGCCACCGCGATGCCCGCGATCAGCTTGCGGTTGGTGTGCGTCTGGGGCTCGCGGCGCTGCGTCTGCGGGCGGTACGCGCCAGACAGCCGGCGCTCGCTTCCGTAGCCGCTGCGGCGCCACGACGTGGTGGAGTCCGCGGAGAGCGTCTCGACGTTGGAGCGGGTCTCGACTTTTGCGCCCATGCTCGCGTCGATCCGCTTAAACGACCCGGTCGCCGCAGGGTCGAGCACGGGGCGCGGCGCGGCCTGCTCGGCCATGCCGTCGCTGTCGTAGTCGTGGCCCACGCTGTAGTTCTGGTAGTGGTTGGTGGTGGCTCCCGCAAAGTGCGTGCCGCCCGTGGAGCGTCCGCCGCGCCTGGGCACGCGCGCGCCGCCCGAGCCGGTCGCCGCGTGCCGGGCGCCGTGCCGTGCGGAGGAGCTTCCTGCGTTTTCGCTCATGTGTCAGACCTCCCCGTCTGGTGTCTGCTGCGATTATGCTACGAACCGCGCGGAGCCGCGGCCTAAAGCGCCCTTCTGGCCTCTATCGCGCGGCCAAGGGTCACCTCGTCGGCGTACTCCAGGTCGCCTCCCACGGGCAGCCCGCTTGCCAGGCGCGTGACCTCCACGCCCAGCGGCCGGATGATCCGGCTCAGGTACGTGGCCGTGGTCTCGCCCTCGACGTCCGGGTTCGTGGCCAGGATGACCTCCTCCACCGTGCCGTCCGCCAGGCGGCCCAGGAGCTCTCGCACGTGCAGCTGCTCCGGCCCCACCTTGTCCATGGGCGATATCACCCCGCCCAGCACGTGGTACAGCCCGTGGAACGACCCGGTGCGCTCGATGGCCTGCACGTCGCGCGGCTCGGACACCACGCAGATGCGACTGCGGTCGCGCGTGGGGTCGTCGCACACGTCGCAGTGCTCGCGCGTGGCGTAGTTGAAGCAGATCGGGCAGAAGTGCACCTGCTCCTTCACCCTCAGGATGGCGTCCGCCAGCCGGCGCGCGGTCTCCGCGTCCGCCTCCAGCAGGTAGTACGCGATGCGCTGGGCAGACTTGGGCCCAATGCCCGGCAGCCGGCCCAGCTCGTCAAGCAGGCGCTGCAGCGCGCGGCCGTCGCCCGGAGCGCCCAGAGCGCCAATGCCGCCGACGGCCGAGCCCGCGCCGGCAAACGCCTCGCCCGAAAGCGCCACTAGAACATCCCCGGGATGTTCATGCCGCCGGTGATGGCGCCCATCTGCTGGTTCGCGACGCTCTGGCCGCTCTCCAGGCAGTCGTTCACGGCCGCGAGGATGCTGTCCTGCAGCATCTCCACGTCCTCCGGGTCCAGCGCCTCCGGGTCGATCGTGATGCTGGTGATGTGCCCGTCCGCGGTGCCGGTCACCTTGACCATCCCGCCGCCGGCCGAGGCGGACACCTCGGTCTCGCCCAGCTTCTCCTGCGCCTGCGCAAGCTGCTTCTGCATCTTCTGCGCCTGCTTCATCATCTGCTGCATGTTCATGTTGGTTCTCCTAACTGGGGAATCGCTGACTGTGAATCGCTTTCGGCGAGAAGGGCACGCCCTTCTCGCCCCATAGTTTGTACCCACCGAATGATACGGCTACTTGCACGCCGCGGGCTCGAGTGCGCGCCACGTACAGCGCATCGCTACGAACCTGCGCGTGATGGCGCGGGCCGCGGGCCGCGGGCCTCGCGGATCGCAGGTGCCACGGCACCCGTCGTGCGGGCGGCAGGCCTCGCGGGCGGCTACTCCTTCTTCTGCACGCCGGCGTACTTCACGTCGCCGAACACGCTGGAGAGCATGTCGAGCACGGCCTGGGCGTCCGCGGGGGCGTCGTCCAGCGAGGCCTCGGGCTGCGCGTCGCCAAACGCGCGCACGGGCTCTGGCTTGGGCTTGGCCGCGGGCTTTGGGGCCGGATCCGGCGCAGGTGCGGGCGCCGGGGCTGGAGCCGGCGCGGGCTGCGGCGCTGGTGCGGACTGAGGGGCTGGCGACGGAGTTGCCAGCGAAGAGGGCGCGGCGTCGTATCCGCCGGGAGCCCTTCCCTCCTGCACGTCCTCGTCATACGAGACGGCGGCTGCGTCGTCGTAGGGAACCTCCTCGTAAGGGGGCACGTCATCCCACGGCATGGGTCCGGCGGCCTGCTGCGGTGCAGGCGCAGGCGCCGGAGCCGGTGCGGGGCGCGACGCAGGGGCCGGAGCGGGCTGTGGTGCTGGCCTCGGTGACGGCGCGGGGCGCGAGGTGGACGCGGCAGGGGCAGGCGCGGCCGCCCTCTGGGAGCGCGCGATGTCCGCGCCGCGCAGGCTTGCCTCGGCATATATCAGCTGCCTGTGACCGAACAGCGCCTCGACGGCGGGCTCGACCACGGCCCTTACGTCCGCGCGCTCGAGCATCTTCACGGCGAACGCGGAGCCCTTTGGCAGGTTAACCAGCAGCTTCGAGCCGTCGTCGCTGATGGCCGACGAGCTGAGCAGCAGCGAGCCACGCGGCGGGTCCTTGCGCACCAGCGTGTCGACCACCTGGCGCCACCTGCGCTGGAGCTCTCCGCCGTCCGTCACGGCAGTCGAGCCGGCCGCCGGACTTTGCGCGGAGGCCGCTGGCTGCGGTGCCGGCTGCGGCGACGGCTGCGGGACGGGTCGTAACGCGGGAGCCGACGCCACTTGGGGTGCAAGCTGGGGTGCGACGGGCTTCGGCGCTGGTGCCGGTCGCGGCGCAGGAGCGGGTGCCGATTGTGGGGTCGTCTGCGGTGCAGGCACCGGCTTGCTTGCAGCTGTCTGCGCGGGCACCTGTTGCGGCACGTCGGGTTGCTGGGCAGGCGCGGGGTGCGGTGCAGCTTCCGGCTGCGGAGCAGGGACCACGTTCTTCTCGCCCTGCGCTGGATGCGGGGTTGCTGCCGGACGCGGGGGCGTTGCCGGGCACGCGGGTACCGACGAACGCGGTGCATGCGGCGTGACCACCGGTGCGGCGGCTGGTGACGCGGGGGTTGCTGGGGCTGTGGCGGCCGGCATTGCGCCCGGCACCATGAGCTCCGCCACGCGGCGCTCGAGCTGGGCCACGCGGTCTGCGAGGGAGCCCAGCGTCAGGTCGCTCTTGGGGCGCGCGATCTTGGTGAGCGCCACCTCCAGCACCAGGCGTTGGTCCGTCGCGGTGCGCATCTCCTTCGCGGCCTCGCCGAGCACCACCATCGCGCGCGAGATCCTGTCCACCGAGCCGAACGCCAGCGCCTCGTCGCGCAGGTTCTGCAGCTCCTCCTCGTTGGCGTCCACCACACCGGGCTTCGCGCCCACCGCGGCGACCACGTACACGTCGCGCAGGTGGCCGGCGAGCTCGCGGGTGAACTCAAGCAGGTCGCGGCCTTGGCTCACCAGGTCGCCCACCGCCGAGAATAGTGTGGGCACGTTGCGCTCCGCCATGGCGCAGGCAACGCTCACCAACATGGAGCCGCTGACCTCGCCGAGCAGGTCTTGGGCGGACTCCAGCGACACCTTGCCGTCGCCGAACACGGAGAGCTTCTCCAGCGTGCTCAGCGCGTCGCGCATGCCGCCGCGGGCATGGCGCACGACCAGCTCGAGCGCGGCCTTGTCGTACTCGAAGCCCTCTTGGCGGCAGACGTCCTCGAGGTGGGCCTCGATATCAGGCGCGCCGATGGCGCGGAAGTCGAAGCGCTGCACGCGCGAGAGGATGGTCTCGGGGATCTTTTGCGGGTCCGTGGTGCACAGCACGAACACCACGTGCTCAGGCGGCTCCTCGAGCGTCTTGAGCAGCGCGTTGAACGCTGCCGTCGTGAGCATGTGGACTTCGTCGATGATATAGAACTTGTAATTACCGCGCACGGGGGCGTAGTTGACGCGATTGATGATCTCCTCGCGAACGTTGTCCACGCCCGTCCTGGACGCAGCGTCCAGCTCGTACACGTCCGGGTGCTCGCCGGCCGCAATCAGCTTGCACTGCTCGCACGTCCCGTCCGGCAGGTGCCCCGGACCCTGCTCGCACATCAGGGCCTTTGCCAGGATGCGCGCCATGGTCGTCTTGCCCGTGCCGCGCGGACCGCAGAACAGGTACGCGTGGCTCGTGCGGCCCTCCAGCACGGCGTTCTCGAGCGTCGAGACCACGTGCTGCTGGCCTACTACCTGGTCAAACGTCTGCGGACGGTACTTCCTGTACAGAGATTCCATTGCGCCTCCCGCGCGCCGCGACGCCACGCCCCGGCTACGCCGCCGAGACACCGCACCGCGGGCCTTGTTGTCTGGGGCATAAGTATAGCGGCCGAGGGGCACGCGACGCATCGCGGTCGCGACGCGCGGGACGTTGCACGGGCGCGGGTTGCGCTTCTCGCCTGCCGCGCTTTCGCGCTAAGACAGCGGCGGTTTTGCTGCGGCTCACGACGTCTGAAGTGCTTATCTTACAGCTATCTTTATGCATTATCGTCATTTTGCCAGTTGAGCTATTTTTTGGCTGTTCATCACGTAATACCGCTTACATAATACGATTGGTTTGATGCCATTGTTTGTTATAATTCGCCTTCAATACTATATGCGGCAGCTCGTCTTGAATTAGCCGCTCGACCGCCCGAAAGCGCCACAAAGTCGAAAGAGCGAGTCAGTGAGGGCGAGGTCGCAGGCACGCACGGATGGGAGGTCCTCGGCATGAAGCTCACGGTCGGACTTTGGGACGCCCTGCGCATCACGCGGGCCCTCCGGGCGCAACGCGTGGACCTGCATTGCCTGCCCCACGGAGAGCTCCAGGCGCCCGACCCGTCGCCTGCAAAGCGATGGCGTGAACAAATCATTCCACTTGACAGCCTCTACCTGCAAAAACCTCCTTGTTCGGAGCATCCTCTCGAGGTTCTCGTAGACTCAGAAGGCAAGGCGCCGCGCGCTCAGTTCATGCACATCTCTTCCCTTCAAAGTTGCCTCCTCCCCAACGGGTCATTCCTTAAGGTCAACGAAGAAACTTGGATTCCGTGTCCAGAACTACTCTTTGTCCTCATGGGCGCACTGTTGCCACCGGCTGATCACCTGGCACTCGGCTTAGAGCTTTGCGGCGAATTCTCACTTGACGCAACACACCCCACTGGTGGTAGAGCAACATTTGGAGTTCCTCAAGCAACCACCGTGACAGAAATCAGCTCATTCCTGCGCGACTCTTCCCGGATTCACCTCTGGGGAATGAAGCAGGCAAAACGGTTGTCCGCATTGATTTCGGACGATGCGTGGTCTCCAATGGAAGCCTCGGTGGCCGTGCCCCTCTCGCTTGGCATCGAAGACTGCGGATATGGTCTAGGACCCATTACACTCAATAAGCGCATCAGAAACAGCTCGAAATTTTCGGGATCTCGGCTCTCCCGAGTACCGGACATCCTCTTCACGGGCACGCACATTGGGCTCAACTATGACGGAGCGGGACATCTGCCACTGGAAACGGTGGCAAACGCCGGCATTAACCTAGGAATGAACCCGGGGGACGGCTATAGAGAACACGAACTTGCGAGCGCGACACGCGCCGTGCGCAATAAGTTCCTCGACGACCGGCGCAGGGACCGTGAGCTCTTGGCCTCTGGTCTGCAGGTAATCCCCATCACGTCGGAGGATCTATACGAACCCGGAGGATTGGACCAAGTCGCCAAGTGGACAATCAGCAGAATCGAGGCGGAGGGCTCAAGGGAGCTTGGCCTTCAGAGAGCGGCCCTCAGGTCACCTGCGCTTACCGCCGACAGGCAGGAACTCATTTGGTCGCTCTTGCCCGGCCCAATTGGAGACCGGGCAAGAGCAAAACGGCGCGCTCAATCTGCCCCCGACCGCGCCAGGCGGTCATTGTCCTCATGCGTAACGTAGAACTATATTTCCAAGCCAAACAGCCAACTGGGAAAACTCTCTCCTAACGTAGAACTATATTTTTTAGTTCTACGTTAGGATCCGTAGCCCCCTACAGCTCGATGCTGCTCACTCCCCGCTCCTCAAACCGGCGCCGCAGCTCGTCCATGATCGGCACGCCCGCGCTGCAGCCAATGCGCTCGGCACCCGCGCGCACCATGTCCAAAAACGCGTCGGCCGTGCGAATGCCGCCCGCGGCCTTCACCTTCACGCGCGGGTCCACGTGCGCGCGCATCAGACGCACGTCCTTGACGGTTGCGCCGCCGGTGCTGAAGCCGGTCGACGTCTTCACGAACGTGGGTAGCACACGGTTGGCCACCTCGCACAACGCGATCTTCTCCTCATCGGTAAGCAGGCAGTTCTCGAAGATCACCTTGCTCGGAACGCCGGCCGCGCGACACACGTCCACGATCTGCCGCATCTCGTCTTCGACGTATGCCCAGTTGCCGGCCTTGACCTCCGTCAGGTTCACCACGTAGTCAATCTCGTTCGCGCCCGCAGCCAGGGCATCCCGGGTCTCGAACACCTTGCATGCGATGCTCGTCTGCCCCAGCGGGAACCCGATGGCGGCGCCGGTGTCGATGTCGGTCCCCGAAAGAAGGCGCGAGCACAGCGCCGACTGCACGGAGTTGATCGCAACCATCTTGAAGTGGTAGCGCCGCGCCTCGTCGCACAGGCGCTCCATGTCCTCGCGCGTCGCGTCGGGGTGCAGGTTGGTATGGTCGACGAGCCTCGCAAGGTCGTCCAGCGTGTAAGACTTCATGTTCCCCCTCTCCCGCGCGCGTCCGTCGGCGCGCGTCCACAGCTTCGACACGCGCATTATCCAACGCATCGCCGCCCAGGCGACCCATCCACCCGCAGACGGTCACAGATGGCGGCGCGGCGTGGGGCGGCTCCGCGTAACGGCCACCCTCAACCCCGCGCGATCCCGCGCAACACCGCGCGGGCGAGAAGAACGGGGCGGCACCTCTTGGCACCGCCCCGTCCAAAGCAAGTCATATTCGGTTGTGCGCATGCGCGAGTGCGTGTTCCGCGTCGTGGATGGCGAGGCACTCCCGCCGTTTCCGCGCCTTCCTAGAGTCTCACGGCGCCGTGAGTCCCCGGGAATCTACGCCACATGAGTCCGCGACACACCTGCGGCCGCACGAAACCTCGCGTGCGCGGGAAAGCCATTCCCTCTCTCATTCGCCTCGACCCCCTTCCAGCTCTCGGCAGCCAGGCGAAAGGCGGCGCCTCCCGCCTGGCATCCAACACCTGCTACCTAGCAGCTACCTGCCAGTTCGCGGTCCTGCAAGCCCGCAGCCTACGCGACCGCGATCCCGCAAGTCGGAAAGCCTTCCGCCGTCCGGCTACTCGATGGTGATCTTCGTGACGTTTGCCCTCTTCTCCTCCTGCTTCGGGACGTCGACCGTCAGTACGCCGCCGTCCATCTTCGCGGAGATACCCTCGTTGGCCGCATCCTTCAGGTACACGCCACGGGTTGCCTGCCACTCAGAGGTCTCCTTCTGCAGGTAGTTCTTATCCTTCTGCTCGTCGGACTCCTTCTTGTCGACGCTGATGCTCAGGCGACCCTCGTTGAGCTCAATGTCGACCTGGTCCTTCTTGACGCCCGGCAGCTCGGCCGTGATTACGTACTTGTCGCCCGCGTCCTCGACGTCCATGTTGAACGCGTCTGCGTCCGACACAGCCAGCGGTGCGAAGAAGTCGTCAATCGCTGCGAACGGCCAAACCCTGCGAAGTGCCTTCTCGTAGTCGCTATAGGGAACCATGCCTGCCATTGTTACCACTCCTTCTATTGGCTGGACGCCCTTCCTTTGGGCTTCCTTGGGTTCACTGGTATATGTAACCACCTACCAGTAACTTAAACATGGTTTCTCAGATTTTTTGAGTCTATTGCGCTAACTATATCTAAGTCATAGCAAGTCATATTTATGCGTGCTCGGCGCATGAGAGAGGCGCCGCCCACAGCAGGCGACGCCCCATCCCTGCCCCTAAGGCAGCTCCCTACAGCCCGCACTCCTCCAGGCGGTCAAGAATCTCGCCCAGGGTTGACTTGTACGCAAAGAGCTGGCGGTACGTCGCCGTCTTCACGCGGCCCTGCGCACGCAGGTCGTCCATCTGGCGCACGGCGCTGCCGTAGTCCTCGCGCACGCCCGCCGCGAACGCCTCGTAGCGCTCGAGCCTGCGCTCGCGCTCTGCCGCGACCATGCCGTCGGCCGTCGAATCATCGCTCATGCATCCTCCGTCCCACGCAAAGGGGCGCCGCCTCCGTCGGAAGGCAGACGCCCCAGGCTTGCACCCATCTATCTTAGTGGACGCCTTGGCAGGCAATCCCCCCTCGCCTCGCGGCGAGCTACTCGGCCGCCTCGCCCTCGGCCTTCTTGCCAAACTTCGCCTTGAGCGCGCCCACAACAGCCGGAATGACGGAAACGAGGATGATACCCACGATGACCAGCTCAAAGTGCTTCTGCACCGCCGGGATGCCGCCAAAGAAGTAGCCCAGCAGGGTGAAGAGCGTGGACCACGTGATGCCGCCCAGGACGTTGAAGATCACGAAGTTGCGCCAGTGCATGCCGCCCATGCCGCTTAGGAACGGCACGAACGTGCGGATGAATGGGAAGAACCTGCCCAAGAAGACGGCGAGGTGGCCCCACTTGTCCAGGAAGTCCTCCGTCTTCTTCACGCGCTCCGGGGTCATGGCCTTTACCCTGCCTGACGCCACGATGCGCTTGCCAAAGAAGTGACCGATCATGAAGTTGCACTGGTCGCCCAGGATGGCCGCGGCCCATGCGATGCCAAGCAGCATAAAGATGTTGAAGCCGCCGTTGTGCGCGAAGAATCCCGATGCAAACAGCAGCGAGTCACCCGGAAGAAACGGGAAGAACACGACGCCCGTCTCGATAAAGATGATGAGAAACACAAAGCCGTACGCCACGACCGGTCCGGCGGCGATGGCGCTTGCGATGGCCGTGCGGGGGTCCTTCAGCAGCTCGACGATGAAGTTCACGAATCCCATGCGAGAAAATCCTTACCTTTGGCGGCGCCTACGCGTGCCAGGGCTCGCGATGTGGCGGGTCCGCAGTCTCTGCTTACAACAACACCCCTTGCCGCGTCGCGGTTTGGGGCGTCATCAAAGTGTGCTCGATGGGAACGGGCGCCCGCCCGAGGCTCCTTATGGCTGCTACCTTCCGGTCCTGACCAGGTTCGGAACAGTACGTCGCCCGAACCCATCGAGCACACTCACGGATTGATACTCTACCCGCCCGGCGCGGCGCGGGCAGGCGCGCCCGGGCGAGAACACCAAAAGCCCACGTCGCCCGGGCGCCGCTTGAGCGTTCGCGGCCACGGCGCCCCGCCGATACGCTACCCTAGGTGCAACCAAATATCGCCGCAGGCAGAACGAACGGCCGCGGCACCGTCACGGGAGGCGCGCATGATCAACCACTTCTGCAAGGTTCCCCTTTGGGAATGCAACGGCAAGCTCGTTCGCGTGGCGCAGGGGCAGGAGAGCGCAGACACGGTCATCCGCCACGCGCGACTCGTCAGTGTCACCACGCGCGAGATCCTGGAGGACGCGGACATCGCCATCAGCTGCGGGCGCATCGCCTACATCGGGTTCGACGGCCACACGGCCGAGCACTGCATCGGCCCCAACACCACCGTCGTGGACGCCCACGGCCTCTACGCCGCGCCCGGCCTCCTGGACACCCACATCCACATCGAGTCCTCCATGGTCGGCCCGTCCGAGTACGCGCGCGGCGTCGTGCCCCACGGCACCGTCGGCATCTACGCGGACCCGCACGAGGTCGCAAACGTCCGCGGCCTCGAGGGCGTCAAGGCCATGTGGCAGGACGCCGCCCGCACGCCGCTCAAGATCATGCTCACCACGCCGTCGTGCGTGCCGGCGGTCCTGGGCGTGGAGGACACGGGCTCCAGCATCGACGCCGCGCAGGTGGCGGACACCATGACGTGGCCCGAGACCTGCGGCCTTGGCGAGATGATGAACTTCCCCGGCATCCTCTCGGGCGAGAAGAACGCGCTTGGCGAGGTGCAAGAGACCCTCAAGGCCGACAAGCCCGTGACCGGCCACTACGTCACGACGGACGACGACCGCGGCCTGAACGCCTACATCGCCGCCGGCGTCACGAGCTGCCACGAGTCCAGCACGTTCCAGGACGTCCTCGCAAAGCTCCGCATGGGCATGTACGTGCAGCTGCGCCAAGGCTCGGCCTGGCTCAACCTACCGGGCTACCTGCCGCAGCTCGTGCAGAGCGGCGTGGACACCAGCCACTGCATGCTGTGCACGGACGACTCCCACCCGCACACCATCGTCGCGGACGGCCACATGGACCGCGTCCTGCGCGAGGCCGTCAGGCTCGGGCTCGACCCCATCGTCGCCATCCAGATGTGCACCATCAACGCGGCCACGTACTTCGGCGTCGGGCTGGACATGGGCTCCATCACGCCCGGCAAGTGCGCGGACATCGCCCTGTTCGAGGACCTCACAAGCTTCCGCGCCGCGCAGGTCTACATCGACGGCGAGCTCGTCGCGAAGGACGGTAAGGCGCTGTTCGAGGTCGAGCCGTTCCAGTGGCCAAGCTTCATGACCAACACCATGGACCTCGGTATCGACATCACGCCGCAGGCGTTCCGCATCCCGGTCGACACGCAGGCAGACACGTGCAAGGTTCGCGCGCTCGGCGTCAACGCGGGCGACACCCTCACGCGCGAGCTCACCGTCCAGGTGCCCGTGCGCGACGGCTCGCTCCAGGCAGACCCAGAGCACGACATCCTAAAGGCCTGCGTGTTCGACAGGCACCACGGCGAGAAGGGCACGCACGCCTTCGGTTTCATCAGCGGCTTTGGCATCCACGGCGCGCTCGCCCAGACGGTGAGCCACGACGCCCACAACCTCCTCGTCATGGGCGACAACGACGCGGACATGGCGCTTGCCGCCAAGACGCTCGCGGACTGCGGCGGCGGGGAGGTCGCCGTCATGGACGGCAAGGTCCTGGCCCTGGTCGAGCTGCCCGTCTGCGGCCTCATGAGCGACAAGCCCGTCGAGCAGGTCGCGGCCGAGGTCGACCGCATCGAGCAGGCGTGGGCCACCATGGGCTGCACGCTGCCGTCCCCGTTCATGACCATGGGCGTCATGTCGCTTGCCTGCGTGCCGTTCCTGCGCCTTACCAACCGCGGCTACGTCAACTGCGTCACGTTCCAGATGGAGCCGCTCCTGGCAGAGTAGCGCCGCATCCGCGAGGCAGACGCAAGACAAATGCAAGGCAGCTACAAACCGCAAGACATCTGCAAGGTCACGGGTCCGTCCTTCGGGGCGGACCTTTCGCTATCAGCTACCTTTGCGCTACCATCGTTAGGTTCAACCACGTGCAGGGAGACCACATGTCAAAAAAGAGCAAGAACCGCTCCAAGCAGGCTGCGCGCATCAGCGCAAAGCAGCATCAGGAGCAGAACCTCACCGCAGCCGAGCAAGATGCCGAAAAGTACGGCGACGTGCTCTTCTCGGCAACGTACTTTCTGGACGAGAAGAGCGCGGACAACGCGGCCGCGCTGTATGGCGGGGGCCGCACGCGCGATTTGTGCCTCGTGCTTTTGGTCGTGGGCATCGTGATGCTGGTGACGAACTTCGTGCTGGGGTTCAACCTGGCGATCTTTCTGATTGCGCTCGTGCTGGCGGTTTCCGGCGCCACGGCGTCAGGCAACTGGAAGTCCGTCACCATGTGGGCTCTTATGGGCACCAACCTGGGCGACTCGAAGGAGGACCTCAACCGTCACAACGTCGTGACCGCAGACGAGGTCATCGTGGAGGGCCCCGGAGCGGAGGTGCTGCGCCTGCCGCTGCGCGAGCTGCGTCGCGTGCGCCACGACGAGCACGGCTGCCTGGCCATGTTTGGCAAGGCGCGCGTGGCGTACTTCCCCGCCAGCCAGATGAGCGTGAGCCGGCTGCGCGAGCTTGAGCAGTTCCTGGAGGAAGCCGCAAGATAGCTGCAAGATGCTCGCCAGCCAAATGCAAGATAGCTGCAAGCTGGGCAGCCGGCGCGCTAGACGCGCCGCAGTATGGGTATCAACCCTATAACCAGCGGCAACATAACGGCGTCACCTGCGGGCGCGCGGTGCGGATGTCGCATCGTGCGCCCGCTTGCGCATGCCGGGGAAGAAGGATCCATGGCAATCGTAGCGGCGTTCGCGGTTCCGCACCCACCCCTGATCATCCCGGCCGTAGGCAGGGGCCGCGAGAAAGAGATTCAGGATACGATCGACGCATACCGGCAGGTAGGCGCGCGCATCGCGCAGCTTGACCCGCAGACGATCGTGATATCGTCCCCGCACTCCGTCATGTACCGCGACTACATCCATGTGTCGCCCGGCGCGTCCGCGGAGGGCGACTTTGGGCACTTTGGCGCAAGAGAGGCCCGCTATGCGGCGCGCTACGACACGGAGTTCGTGACGGCGCTCGCCGCGGCGGCGGACGCGGACGCCCTTGCCGCCGGCTGCGAGGGCGAGCGCGATCCCGCACTTGACCATGCAACCATGATTCCGCTGCACTTTATACAAGAGGCGTACCGCGAGGCCGGGCGCGAGCCCAGCTACAAGGTGGTACGCATGGGCATATCCGGCCTCTCTCCCGCGGACCACTACCGCATGGGCGCGCTGGTACAGCGTGTAGCGAGCGTGCTGGGGCGACGCTGCGTGTACGTGGCATCCGGCGACCTTTCGCACAAGCTTGCGCCAGATGGCCCGTACGGCTTCGCGCCAGAGGGTCCCAAGTTCGACCGGCGCGTGTGCGACGACTTCGCAACCGCGGATTTTCTTGACCTTTTGATGATCGACCGCGGGTTTGCGGAGCGCGCGGCGGAATGCGGACTGCGCAGCTTCCAGATTATGGCCGGCGCGCTTGACCAGACGGATGTCAAGGCAGAGCTCCTTTCCTACCAGGGGCCTTTCGGCGTTGGCTACGGCGTGGCGGCGTTTACGCCCACGGGAGAAGAGCGTGCGGACCCGGCTCGCGACTTCCTTTCCGCGTACGAGGACGCCCACCGCGATGAGATGCGCCAGCGCAAGGAGGCGGAGGACCCGCTCGTGAGGCTGGCGCGGCTGTCGCTCGAGACCTTCGTGCGCACGGGCGAGCGCCTGCACGCGGACGACGTGCCAGACGGACTGCTTGCCCAGCTGCGCAAGGCGGCGGACGGCAGCCCGGCCGGCTGCTTCGTCTCGCTCAAGAAGGACGGCGAGCTGCGCGGCTGCATCGGGACCATCATGCCCACGCGCAACACCCTGTGGGCAGAGATCCTGGGCAACGCCGTTTCTGCCGGCGCGCACGACCCGCGCTTCTCGCCCGTGCGCAAGGGCGAGCTGGCCGAGCTGGTGTACGACGTGGACGTGCTGACGCCGCCAGAGCGCATCGCGGGGCCGCAGGACCTGGACGTGCACCGCTACGGCGTGATCGTGAGCACGGACGACGGGCGGCGCGGACTGCTGCTGCCCGATCTTGACGGCGTTGACAGCGTGGAGCAGCAGGTGCGCATTGCGGCGCGCAAGGGCGGGATCGACCTTGCGCGCGACGACTGGCACCTTGACCGCTTCGAGGTGGTGAGGCACACATGACGACGGATGCGGGCCTGCGTGGCGCGCACGTCGCGTGCGCCACGTGCGACGCGTGCCCGCGGCACTGCAAGCTTGCGGAGGGCGCACTGGGCTACTGTCGCGCGCGCAGCTGCCGGGACGGCAGGGTTCTGCCAGACAACTACGGCCGGCTCACTTCCATCGCGCTCGACCCCATACAGAAGAAACCCATCGCAAGGTGGGTGCAAGGTTCGACCGTTCTTTCCGTTGGAAGCTACGGCTGCAACCTGCGGTGCCCGTTCTGCCAAAACTGGCAGATATCTCAGTCCGGCGAAGGCGACGTTCCGTGGCGCGAGGTTTCGCCGCAGGAGCTGGTGCGCATGGCGTTGGACGTGCGGCGCGAGCAGGAGGCCGCTGGCGGGTGCATGGCCGGCATCGCGTACACGTACAACGAGCCGCTCGTTGGCTGGGAGTACGTGCGCGACTGCGGCGAGCTTGCGCACGAGGCAGGCCTCGCGAACGTGCTCGTCTCGAACGGGTGCGCGACGCCGCAGGTAATTGCAACCCTCGCGCCCCTGGTGGATGCCGCCAACATAGACCTCAAGTCCTTCTCGCCCGCGTTCTATAACGCGTGCGGCGCGCCCGCCGGAGCGCTCGACGCCGTGCGCCACACCATAGAGGTGCTGGCCGCGGAGCCCGGCTGCCACCTGGAGGTGACCATGCTCGTCGTGCCCGGCATGAACGACACGGACGCCCACATGCGAAGTCTGTCGCGGTGGCTTGCCTCCGTCGACCGCAGGGTGGTGCTGCACGTGACGCGGTTCTTCCCGCGCTGGCACATGTCCGACGCACGACCGACGGACGTGCAGCTTGTCTATCACCTGGCTGACGTTGCGCGAGAAGAGCTTGACTGCGTGCTTGTGGGCAACTGTTGACAGTGCAACGCGACCGCCCGCGAAGACGCCGTGTCTAGCGTTTGCCTTTGCGGGTATACATCAAAACATACGCAGTTTTTAGCGGGGGCCGCATGGTGATTTTGCCACGCGGCCCCCGCTTGGCACCCTAAGGAGGCTCAACATGATCTTTCAGGTCGACGACAACAGCGTCAAGTTCCTTGGCGACGACAACGAGGTCAAGGGCGCAGTCCTCTTTCCCGACGCAGAGGACGGCGTCGTGGACATCAACAAGACGTACGTCGCGCCCACGGAGCGCGGCATGGGCACCGCGGGACTCTTGATGGGTCGCGCGGCAGAGCACATCAAGGCAGCCGGCAAGAAGGCCAGGCTCTCGTGCAGCTATGCGCAAGCGTGGTTCAAGAAGCACCCGGAGTACCAGAGCCTGGTGACGGAGTAGCGCGACGGTCGGCGCGGCAGCGCAGGTAACCGCAAGCTTTGCGAAAGACAGACGCAAGGGAGCGGGCGGCACGTGGCTTTTGCCAACGGCCGCCCGCCCCCTTTGTGTGTCAGTCGCGTGCTCTCGTGCGGATACACACGTACCGCATCGAGCCCATCTTGCACCTGTCTTTACCTGTGTTGCAGACCGACCCATTCCCACAGGCTCACGGGACGTCCGTCGACCATCACGGGCGATCCGTCCGCATCACGATCCGCAAAGTCGTGGTACACCTCGATCCAGCAGAAGTGGCCACGGTAGCGCAGCGGCGCGCCCGATGCGTCGTGGTAGCGGCCTGTCAGGTCGTCCACGTGGTCAAACAGGGTAAGGTGGACGTTTGCACCCAGGCGCCGAAGGTGCCGGTACGTGGGGATGGAGGTGCGCCGCGGGTCGATGATGTCGTCGTCTGCGGACTGCACTAACCAGAGCGGCGTGCGCGCGATGGACGCGACCTCGGCTTCCGTCGCAAGGTCATCGTTCCACGCGGGGCACACGGCAACGCCCGCGGCAAACAGGTCCGGGTAATCTGCCAGCAGGCGGCACGTCATGAACCCGCCGTTCGAGAGCCCGCCCACGTACACGCGCGAGGGGTCGGCGGCCGGCAGCGCCGCTACCGCGCGACGCACCATATCGCCAAGAGCTTGCACGTAGCGGCTCTGGTTGTCGTCCTCCATCTGGCCGGAGCCAGAGTCCATCCAGTATGTGGGCGAAGACGGCGCCAGCACGTACGCCGCGCCGCCGAGCTTTGTCTGGATGTCCGGCTGCCCCAGCGCCGTCACCCTGTTTGCCATGACCGTCAGAAACGGCACGCGCGGCTCCCCCGCACCATGCAGCCACAGCAACAGCGGCACGGACCGTGGCTGCGGCGCGCGGCCGTCCCGCGCGCACTCTGGCGTAAAGAGCGAGAAGCGCATGTGGCACCCATCGAAGTCTCCTTCGCCTGTGAGGTCCCATCCACGCAGGTCAGGGCAGGTGTCACCTGCAGATTCGTCAAACACGAGACCCTCGAGCGGCGCCTCATCCCCTACGCACGCAAGCGCACGGCGCTGTGCCACGTGAAACACGGGCATGAGCTCCCTCGAGCCCATGACACCGCCGCCTATGCGACGGGTCGCCTTCACCTCCGGAAGCTCGAGCGCCACGTGGCTGCCACTGGGGCGGCGCGCGGCCTTCTCGTCACACACCCACGCGCGGAGCACGCCAACGTCCGCCCCATCCACACGTACGCTAAAGGCATCTGCAAGGTCTTCGGCATCCACAACGTCACGCGGCAGGTTAAGCACGAGCTTGCTCACGTACGCACCCATGTCCGCTGCGGCCGTGATGGTTCGATACGTTGCCATGGCGCCTCCAAAGCTCTCCGCAAGACGCACGCAAGACGTCTGCAAGGTGGGGTCGCAACCATGTTCGCACGTTCTTCTCGCCCACGGGGCGAGAAGAGAAGGCCCTCGGAGCCAAAGGCAGATGCCAGCTCCGGGGGCCTAACATGTTCTAGCTTTGCTCGGCGTCGCACGCGGCAAGCTTGCGCCTATCTTGCGACTGCCTTGCACCTACCTCGCAGCAGCCTCGCGCCTACCTGCGGTGCGCGCGGTAGTACGCGATGAGCGCCTTCGTGGAGGCGTCCTGGGCGGCAAGCGCCTCGTCGTCGTGGAACGCGGGCGTGATCTGCTTCGCAAGCTGCTTGCCCAGCTCGACGCCCCACTGGTCATAGGAGTCCAGACCCCAGACCGTGCCCTCGACAAAGGTGATGTGCTCGTACAGCGCGATGAGCTCGCCCAGCGCGTGCGCGTTCAGCGTGTCGCCAAAGATCGAGGTGGTCGGGCGGTTGCCGGTGAAGACGCGCGCCGGGACCATCCACTCCGCGGTGCCCTCCGCACGGACCTCGTCCGCGGTCTTGCCAAAGGCGAGGGCCTTCGTCTGCGCAAGGAAGTTGCCCAGGAAGAGCTCGTGCACGTCCTGGTCGCCGTCCTTCGTGGGGTTGGGGGTGTTGACAAACGCGATGAAATCGGCCGGAATCATGCGCGTACCCTGGTGAATGAGCTGGTAGAACGCGTGCTGGCCGTTGGTGCCGGCCTCGCCCCAGAAAATCTCGCCCGTATCGGACGTGACGGGCGTGCCGTCCCAGCGCGTGGACTTTCCGTTGGATTCCATGGTCAGCTGCTGCAGGTACGCCGGGAAGCGGTGCAGGTACTGGTTGTACGGCAGCACGGCGTGGCTTGCGGCCTTGAAGAAGTTGACGTACCAGACGTTGATGAGGCCCATGAGCGCGACCACGTTCTGCTCGAGCGGGGTCTCGCAGAAGTAGGTGTCGAGGTCGTGGAAGCCAGCCAGGAAGTCCTTGAACATCTGGGGGCCAAACGCGATGATGAGCGACAGGCCAACGGCGGCGTCAACGGAGTAGCGGCCGCCGACCCAGCTCCAGAAGCCAAAGGCGTTCGCCGGGTCGATGCCAAACTGCTCCACAAGCTCAAGGTTGGTCGAGACCGCGACGAAGTGCTTCTTGATGGCATCTGCAACCGAGGCGTCGGAGCCGTCGATTGCGCCCTGGGCCTTCAGGCCCTCAAGCAGCCACGTGCGAGCCTCGCGCGCGTTCGTCATCGTCTCGAGCGTCGTGAACGTCTTGGAGACGATGACCACCAGCGTGGTCTCGGGGTCGAGGCCCTTGACCTTCTCGGCCATGTCGTTGGGGTCGATGTTAGAGACGTAGCGCACGGAGATGCCGGCGTCCGCGTACGGCTTGAGGGCCTCGTACACCATGACCGGGCCCAGGTCAGAGCCACCGATGCCAATGGAGACGACGGTCTCGATCTTCTTGCCGGTGACGCCCTTCCACTCGCCGGAGCGCACGCTGTCCGCAAACGCGTACATGCGGTCCAGCACCTCGTGCACGTCCTTCACGCAGTCCTGGCCGTCGACGATGAGCTTGCCGGCGTCGGACGCGGGACGGCGCAATGCCGTATGCAGGACGGCGCGGTCCTCGGTGGTGTTGATGTGCTCCCCGCTGAACATGGCGGCACGGCGCTCCTCGAGGCCCACGGCCTTGCCAAGGGCGGCCAGCAGCTTGACGGTCTCGTCCGTCACGAGGTTCTTCGACAGGTCAAAGTGCAGGTCGGACAGGTCAAACGATAGCTTCTGGACACGCTGGGAATCAGCGGCGAACCAATCCTCCAGGCTGATGCCCTTGGACTGGAGGCTGTCGAAGTGGTCCTGGAGGGCCTTCCACTCCGGGGTCTGCGTCGCGTCGATGGGTGCGGGTACGTCTGGCATGCTAGCTCCTTAGGTCTGACTGCAGTTATGTGCAAGACCGGGTCGCCCGGGCGGCGACCGCAACATACAGCCTTAATTCTACCCCGTTCGCCAAAAGATGCGTGACAAGGCATAAAGTGCCAACAGACTTGCGTGGCGGGCGTGGGCCTCTCGCGCGGGTCGAGCCGGCATACGCGGGCGAGAAGATCGCGGCCCCTTTGCCGCGGCCGCGGGCCCGGCGCCGCTAGATGGGCTCCCCCAGCGGTGGCACACGCTTCAGGCGCGCCCACATGACCTGCTTCTGGCGCTTGTCTGCAAGTGCCGCCTCGAAGCCGCCCAGGTTCAGCACGCGCATGCCCAGTACCAGCGCCACGATGCCGGGCGCGAGCATCGCCTCCGCAAAGTCCGGAAGCGCCGCAAGCTCATCCGCGTACGCCTCGCGCGCGGCCGCGGCGGCAGCCTCGTCGCACAGGATGAGCGTCGCCGGGTCGAGCGCGGCCACGGCACGGCGCAGCGTTTGTGCAGGCAGCGGCTCGCCGGTGTCGAGCGAGCACGAAAGCGCCGCCCAGTCCTCGGGTGCGTAGCCCAGCGCCTCGAGCGATTTGCGCAGCGCCGTCCCGTCCTCGCCCGAAAGCACGGGACGACCGTCCTTCTCGCCCGCGTTGAGCTCGCCCTTTGCAAACAGGACGGACGAGAAGGAGTTGCCAGACATGCACACGCCCTCCGACGCGAGCCCCGCAAGCTCCGAGCGGGCCTTCGCCACGTACGCGTCGCGACGCGCTTC